>JACCED010486908.1_pt1 | contig 53782 bp, 47 predicted proteins | sample 7455021 | NCBI WGS metagenome assembly JACCED01 (sample SAMN15323456, study PRJNA562643) | freshwater metagenome | isolation source: river surface water | place: USA:Blue River Watershed | collected 2017-08-19
ATGCTGCCTTCGGCTGGCCTGTAATTCACTGACGAACAAGGAGAACTCATATGCCTCGCGTCAAACGTGGTGTAACGGCACGCGCCCGTCACAAGAAAGTCCTGGCCCTGGCCAAAGGTTTCCGCGGCCGCCGCGGCAACGTCTTCCGCATCGCCAAACAGGCGGTGATGAAGGCCGGTCAGTACGCCTACCGTGACCGCCGCACCAAAAAGCGTGTGTTCCGTCAGCTGTGGATTGCCCGTATCAACGCCGCTGCGCGTGAACTGGGCATGACCTACAGCCAGTTCGCCAACGGCCTGAAGAAGGCCGCCATCGAAATCGACCGTAAAGTGCTGGCCGACATCGCCGTGCACGACAAGGCCGCTTTTGCTGGCATCGTGAACCAGGTCAAGGCCAAGCTGGCTGCCGCCTGATTTCACGGGCGGGATGGGCCCTCGGGCCCTTCGCTCGCACTGTCAAAGGGGTTGAGGCTTGCAAGGGCTTCAATCCCTTTTTTATTGAAATCCCCCCAGACACTGCTGAACATGAACGAGTTGGACACCCTGGTCGAAGCCGCGCGCCAAGCCTTCGCGCAAGCGAGCACCCCTGTCGACCTCGAAAACGCCAAGGCCCAGTACCTGGGCAAGGCCGGCCGCATCACCGAACTGATGAAGGGCATGGCCACACTCAGTGTCGAAGACAAGAAAACCCGCGGCGCTGCCATCAACCTGGCCAAGCAGGCCATCGAAGCGTCGCTCACCGCGCGCCGCCAGGCCCTGGCTGACGCCGAACTGCAGGCGCAGCTCAAGGCCGAGGCGCTCGACGTGAGCCTGCCTGGCCGCCGCGGCACGGTGGGCGGACTGCACCCGGTCTCGCTCACGCTCGAACGCATCGAGCAGATTTTTGGCTCGCAGGGCTTTGAAGTGGCGCAGGGCCCGGAAATCGAGACCGACTGGTTCAACTTCACCGCGCTCAACACGCCCGAAGACCATCCCGCGCGCTCCATGCACGACACCTTCTACGTCGAAGGGGGGCACCTGCTGCGCACGCATACCAGCCCGATGCAGATCCGCCATGCGGTGCAGCACGTCAAGCGCCACCGCGCACAGCTCGATGCCGGGCAGGGCATGCCTGAAATCCGCGTGATTGCGCCTGGCCGCACCTACCGCGTGGACAGCGACGCCACCCACTCGCCCATGTTCCACCAGTGCGAAGGCCTGTGGATCGGCGAGAACGTGAGCTTCAAGGACCTCAAGGTCGTCTTCACCGATTTTTGCCGCACCTTTTTCGAGAGCGAAGATCTGGTGCTGCGCTTTCGCCCCAGCTTCTTCCCCTTCACCGAGCCGAGTGCCGAGATCGACATCCAGTTCCAGACCGGCCCGCTGGCCGGTCGCTGGCTGGAGGTGGCCGGCTCCGGCCAGGTGCACCCGAATGTGGTGCGCAACATGGGCCTGGACCCCGAGCGCTTCATCGGCTTTGCCTTCGGCATGGGCCCGGACCGCCTGACCATGCTGCGTTATGGCGTCAACGACCTGCGCCTGTTTTTTGACGGTGACATCCGTTTCCTGAGCCAGTTCCAGTAAAGCCCGCCCCCGCCATTCATCGAGCCCGAGTCATGCAATTTCCCGAATCCTGGTTGCGCGAGTTCTGCAACCCCGACCTGAGCACCCAGCAGCTGGCCGATACCCTGACCATGGCCGGTCTGGAAGTCGAGGCGCTCCAGCCTGTGGCCCCGCCGTTCACGAAAATCGTGGTGGGCGAAATCCGGGAGGCCGTGCAACACCCCAATGCCGACCGCCTGCGCGTGTGCCAGGTGGACGTCGGGCAGGGCACCCTGCTCAACATCGTCTGCGGTGCACCCAATGCCCGTGCCGGCATCCGCGTGCCCTGTGCGCTGGTCGGGGCCGAGCTGCCGCCAGGCGAAGACGGCAAGCCCTTCGTGATCAAGCTTGGCAAGCTGCGTGGTGTCGAGAGCCAGGGCATGCTGTGCTCGGCCAAGGAGCTGCAGATCGCCGACGACCATGGCGGTCTGCTGGAACTGCCGCTGGACGCGCCGCTGGGCCAGGACATCCGTCAGTGCTTGAACCTGGACGACACGCTGTTGACCCTCAAGCTCACCCCCAACCTGGCGCATTGCCTGAGTGTTTACGGTATCGCCCGCGAGGTGTCGGCCTTGACCGGCGCGCCGCTCAAGGCACCATCGTTCCCGGCGGTGGCCACCTCGATTGGCGACAGGCTCCCGGTGAATGTGCAGGCCACTGACCTGTGTGGCCGTTTCAGCGGCCGCGTGGTCAAGGGCGTGAACACGAAGGCACAAACACCGCAGTGGATGGTGGACCGCCTGGCCCGTTGCGGCCAGCGCAGCGTCAGCCCGCTGGTCGACATCTCCAATTACGTCATGTTCGAATTCGGCCGCCCCTCCCACATATTCGATCTCGACAAGATCCATGGCGGCCTGCAGGTGCGCTGGGGGCGGGCAGGCGAGACGCTCAAGCTGCTCAACGGCAACACCGTGACGGTGGACGACAAGGTGGGCGTGATCGCTGACGAGCGCCAGGTGGAATCGCTGGCCGGCATCATGGGGGGCGATGCCACCGCCGTCTCTGGTGACACCCGCAACATCTACATCGAGGCAGCCTTCTGGTGGCCTGCGGCCATTGCCGGTCGCTCGCGACGCTTCAACTTCTCGACCGATGCAGGCCACCGCTTCGAACGCGGGGTGGACCCCCAGCAGACGGTTGAGCACATCGAGCGCATCACCCAATTGGTGCTGGACATCTGCGGCACACCCGAGACCCAGGTCGGGCCGATCGACGACCAGACCCTCAACATTCCGCAGGCCCGGCCCGTGACCTTGCGTGTGGCGCGCGCCAACAAGGTCATTGGCATGCCCCTGAGCCAGCAGCGGTGCGCCGATGCGCTGCGCGGCTTGGGCCTGCAGGTCAGTGAAGGCGAGGGCGCCGTGACGGTGACCCCGCCCAGCTTCCGTTTCGATTTGCAGATCGAGGAGGACCTGATCGAGGAGGTGGCCCGCATGGTGGGCTACGACCAGTTGCCCACGACCCCGCCACTGGCGCCGATCACCGCCAAGATCCGCGCCGAGGCCGCGCGCAACCCCTTTGCGGTGCGACGCCTGCTGGCCGGCCTGGGCTACCAGGAAACCATCAATTTCAGCTTTGTGGAAGAAAGCTGGGAGCGCGATCTGGCCGGCAATCTTGCGCCGATCCGGCTGCTCAACCCCATCGCCAGCCAGATGAGTGTGATGCGCTCAAGCCTGATCGGCTCGCTGCTGCAGGTGCTCAAGTTCAATGCCGACCGCAAGGCCGAACGCGTGCGCGTGTTCGAGCTCGGGCGCGTGTTCCTGCGCGATGCCTCGGTGCAGGACAGCGACACCACGGTGCAGGGATTTGACCAGCCCATGCGCGTGGCTGGCATGGCCTGGGGCCCGGAACAGCCCCTGGGCTGGCAGGGCAAGGCCCGCCCTGTTGATTTCTATGACGTCAAGGGCGACGTCGAGGCCCTGCTGGCCCCGTTGCCGGTGCAATTCGTGGCGGCCGAGCACCCCGCCCTGCACCCCGGGCGTTCGGCCCAGGTGCTGCGTGATGGTGTGGTCATTGGCCATCTGGGCGAACTGCACCCGCGCTGGCGCCAGGCCTGGGACCTGCCCAGCGCTCCGGTGCTGTTCGAACTGGCGCTCGACGCCGTACTCGAGCGCGCGGTGCCGGTGGCCCAGGGTGTGGCCAAGCGCCAGCCGGTCGAGCGCGACATTGCTGTCATCGTCGCTGAGACCGTGTCCCATGCCCAGCTCATGCAGGCCATCGAGGCCGCGCCCACGCAGGGCCTGCTGCAGGATGCGGTGCTGTTTGACATCTACCGTCCCAAGCCCGATGCCACGGCTGGCGCGCTGGCGGTCGGTGAAAAGAGCCTGGCCGTGCGCCTGACGCTGGGCAGCGACGAAGCGACGCTGACCGATGCGCAAATCGACGCGGCCATGAACGCGGTGGTGGGCCACCTGGGACAGCAACTGGGCGCGCGGCTGCGTGCCTGAACCGGAGCATTGGCATGGAAATCTCGGTTGAAAGCCTCGAAACCCCGGCCCTGACCAAAGCCCATCTGGCGGACCTGCTGTTCGAGCAGATCGGCCTGAACAAGCGGGAGTCCAAGGACATGGTCGATGCCTTTTTCGATTTGATCGTCGACAGCCTCATCCGCGGCGAAGACGTCAAGATTTCAGGATTTGGCAACTTCCAGATCCGCACCAAGGCCGCCAGACCGGGGCGCAATCCGCGAACTGGCGAACTGATCCCCATCGAAGCACGGCGTGTCGCCACCTTCCATGCCAGCCACAAGCTCAAGGATGTGATTCAGGAGCCTGTCGGCAACGGCAAAAGCAGTGCACAGTGAGACTTTGCCCGGGGGTCGCTGATGCTCTTCAAGTTCAAGTCCAAGGCCTGCGCCGACATCATCATGCTCGAGGCCGATGGCCGCCGCATCCTGAAGGCCATGACCGGCGCCGATCCGGTCAAGGGCATCGTCCGTGTACCCGACCTGCCTGCGGCCCTGGCTCGGCTGGAAGCGGCGGTGGCCGAGGATGAAGCGCTGCGCTGCCAGCGGGGTCCACAGGACGCTGCCCGCCGGGCGGTGCAGGGCCAGGACCCGGACGACCAGGCGCAAGCGCTGCCCGCCATTCGGCTGGCCCAGCGGGCGGTGCCCATGCAGCAGATGCTGCGTCGTTGCATGGCCGAAGAGGCCGACCTGGTCTGGGGCGTCTGAGGGCGCCTGCCAGGCTCAGCGCGTAAAGGGCGCGCCGCCCAGCCGGTAGCCGGCCTGGATGTTGCGCCTGGCGAACCAGCCCTGGTTCATCTCGAGCACAAAGCGCACCGGTCTGGATGAGCAGTGCGCATCGTCGCTCAGTGGCTTCATGTCGGCCAGGTTCACGATGGTGCCGTCATCCGCCAAAAAGGCGGCTGTCAGGGGGATGAGGGTGTTGCGCATCCAGAAGCATTGCACTGTCGCTTGTTCGAAAATGAACAACATGCCCTCGTGCTGGGGCATCTCCTTGCGGTACATCAAACCGATCTGCCGCTCCTGGACGGTCTGGGCCAGCTGCACATCCAACTGGTGCATGCCCGCCGCCAGGCGGGTGCGTGGCAGGTTCATCTGCGGCTGCTGCGCCCAGCTCAGTGGCGCCAGGGCCACCAGGGCCAGCAGAAACAGGGCTTTGAGGGAACGCAGGCAGGGCAGGGGGAAATGGCAGGACAGCATCGGGGAAGCTCCGCAAGCCCCGAGCATAACCGCGAAGTCGCGTTCAGACGGCTTCTGGCCCGGGCGAAACGGCATCGGTCGCCGCGAGGGGCGTACCGGCAGCCCGGATGTTGAGCGCCATCAGCCCCTTGGGACCCTGGGAGAGTTCAAAATCCACGCGGGCACCTTCCTTGAGGCTTTTGTAGCCGTCCATCTGGATGGCCGAAAAGTGGGCAAAAGCGTCCGGGCCCCCATCGTCGGGCTGGATGAAGCCGAACCCCTTGGCATCGTTGAACCATTTGACCGTACCGCTGGGCATGGTTGTCTCCGTATCGTCTTTTGTCTGCCAGTTTGATTCGCGCCTGATGGATTTGTCAATCTCCGTATTTTCCCGATGCCGTCCCCTGGGCGTGGGCTTGGTTGAACGTGCGGCGCAGGGGGTAAAGCACCGATAGAATGGTCTCATGGCAACGAAAAAACCAGTACCTCCCACGCTGCCGCCGGATTTGACAAAAACAACAGATGGCGGGGATGCCGTCGTTCTGGAACGCCGCGCCCAGCGGCTTCAGCCGCCGCAGATGTTCCAGGTCGTTATGCTCAATGACGATTTCACCCCCATGGAGTTTGTGGTGCTCGTCATCCAGGAGTTCTTCAACAAGGACAGGGAAGCAGCCACCCAGATCATGCTCAAGATCCACCTGGATGGCAAAGGCGTGTGCGGCGTCTACAGCAAGGACGTGGCACACACCAAGGTCGAGCAGGTGCTCGATGCAGCCCGCCAGAATGGCCATCCGTTGCAATGTGTTGCAGAGCCCATTGAATAAACGGCAACCGATGCCAATTAGGACAACAGTTTTAACCTCAACCAGTCAGAAGGAAAACCCATGATTGCCCAAGAACTGGAAGTCAGCCTGCACATGGCCTTCGTCGAGGCCCGTCAGCAGCGCCATGAGTTCATCACGGTGGAGCACCTGCTGCTGGCACTGCTCGACAACCCCAGCGCAGCCGAAGTGCTGCGTGCCTGTTCCGCCAACATCGACGACCTGCGCTCGTCCCTGACCAATTTCATCAAGGACAACACGCCACAGGTCGGCGGGACCGAGGAAGTCGACACGCAGCCCACACTGGGATTTCAGCGCGTGATCCAGCGGGCCATCATGCATGTGCAGTCCACCGGCAACGGCAAGAAGGAAGTCACCGGCGCCAATGTGCTGGTGGCCATCTTCGGCGAGAAGGACTCGCATGCGGTGTATTACCTGCACCAGCAGGGCATCACCCGCCTGGACGTGGTCAATTTCATCGCCCACGGCATCCGCAAGAGCGACCCGCCCGAGGCTTCCAAGTCGGCCGACAGCCCCAGCGGCAGCGAGGGTGAGGAGGGCTCCCAGAGTGGTGGCGAACGCAGCGAAAAGGCTTCGCCGCTGGAGCAATACACCAACAACCTCAACCAGGCCGCCAAGGAGGGCAAAATCGATCCGCTGATCGGCCGCGAGTACGAGGTCGAGCGCACCATCCAGATCCTCTGCCGTCGCCGCAAGAACAACCCGCTGCTGGTGGGCGAGGCCGGCGTGGGCAAGACCGCGATCGCCGAGGGCCTGGCCTGGCGCATCACCCAAGGGTCAGTGCCCGAGATCCTGGCCGAGGCCACCGTCTACTCGCTGGACATGGGGGCCCTGCTGGCAGGCACCAAGTACCGGGGTGATTTCGAGCAGCGCCTCAAGGGCGTGCTCAAGTCGCTCAAGGACAAGCCCAATGGCATCCTGTTCATCGACGAAATCCACACCCTGATCGGTGCCGGTGCGGCCTCCGGTGGCACCCTGGACGCCTCCAACCTGCTCAAGCCTGCGCTCTCGAGTGGCCAGCTCAAGTGCATTGGCGCAACCACCTTCACCGAGTACCGCGGCATTTTCGAGAAGGATGCGGCCCTGAGCCGACGCTTCCAGAAGGTGGACGTGGTCGAGCCCACGGTCGCCGAGACGGTGGAGATCCTCAAGGGGCTCAAGAGCCGTTTCGAGGAGCACCACAACGTCAAGTACGCCAACGCCGCGCTGCAGGCGGCCGCCGAGCTCTCGGCCAAGTTCATCAACGACCGCCAGCTGCCGGACAAGGCCATCGACGTGATTGACGAAGCCGGTGCTGCCCAGCGCATCCTGGCTGCCTCCAAGCGCAAGAAGACCATCGGCAAGGGCGAGATCGAGGACATCGTGGCGAAGATCGCCCGCATCCCCCCGGCCAATGTGTCCAACGACGACCGCAGCAAGCTGCAGAACATCGAGCGCGACCTCAAGGCGGTGGTCTTCGGGCAGGACAAGGCCCTCGAAGTGCTGGCCTCCGCCGTCAAGATGGCCCGCTCCGGCCTGGGCAAGCAGGACAAGCCGATCGGTTCCTTCCTCTTCTCCGGGCCCACCGGCGTGGGCAAGACCGAAGCAGCCAAACAGCTGGCCTACATCATGGGCATCGAGCTGATCCGCTTTGACATGTCGGAGTACATGGAGCGCCATGCGGTCAGCCGCCTGATTGGCGCGCCGCCGGGCTACGTCGGCTTTGACCAGGGCGGTCTGCTGACCGAAGCCGTGAGCAAGAAGCCCCACTGCGTGCTGCTGCTCGACGAAATCGAGAAGGCCCATCCGGACATCTTCAACGTGCTGCTGCAGGTCATGGACCACGGCACCTTGACCGACAACAACGGGCGCAAGGCCGATTTCCGCAATGTGGTCATCATCATGACCACCAACGCGGGGGCCGAGACCATGAACAAGGCCACCATCGGCTTCACCAACCCGCGCCAGGCTGGTGACGAGATGGGTGACATCAAACGCCTGTTCACACCGGAATTCCGCAACCGCCTGGATGCCATCGTCAGCTTCAAGCCGCTGGACGAGCAGATCATCCTGCGTGTGGTCGACAAGTTCCTGCTTCAGCTTGAACAACAGCTGGGCGAAAAAAAGGTCGAGGTCACCTTCACCGATCAACTGCGCAAGCACCTGGCTAAGAAGGGCTTTGACCCGCTCATGGGGGCCCGTCCGATGCAGCGCCTGATCCAGGACATGATCCGCAAGGCGCTGGCCGACGAACTGCTGTTTGGTCGCCTGACCGACGGGGGCCGCCTGACGGTCGATCTGGACGACAAGGACGAGGTCCTGTTGGACATTGCCCCGCTGCCCAAGAAGGAAAGCCGCTCGGCCCGTTCCGAACCGGCCGAGCCCGAAGAGGAAGCCACAGCCGACTGAGGGCCCGAGCGCCTGCGTCTGCATGAAAAATGCCGGGCAAGCCCGGCATTTTTCATGGCGGCCCTGCAGGTTCAGCGCTTGCGTTTGCTGCCGCCGAGCAGGCTGCCGAGCACCCCGCGCACGATTTCACGCCCGATCGCCGAACCGGCGGTGCGCACCGCGCTCTTGACCACCATCTGGGCGATGCCGTCGCGCTGGCCGCCACGTGGGCCGGAGCTGCCAAACAGCAGGTCGCTGACCGCGCCCAGCATGCCCGTGCCCGGCTGGCCGGCGCCTGCTGCTGCCTCGCTGTGTGCGGTGATGTTGGCCTTGAGCACCTCGTAGGCCGATTCGCGGTCCACCGCCTGCTCGTAGACCCCGGCCACCAGCGAGTTCTGCAGCAGCGCCTGTCGCTGTGCCGGGGTGATCGGACCGATCTGGCTGCCCGGGGGCAGGACAAACACGCGTTCGGTCTCGCAGGGGCGGCCCTTGGCGTCCAGAAAACTCACCAGCGCCTCGCCCACGCCCAGTTCGGTGATGGCCGCCTGGATGTCCAGTCCGTCCCGCGGGCGCATGGTCTGGGCGGTGGCCTGCACGGCTTTCTGGTCGCGCGGGGTGAAGGCGCGCAGGGCGTGCTGCACCCGGTTGCCCAACTGGCCGAGCACGCTGTCGGGGATGTCCAGCGGGTTTTGTGTGACGAAATACACGCCTACCCCCTTGGAGCGCACCAGACGGACCACCAGCTCGATGCGCTCGACCAGCGCCGCCGGAGCGTCCTTGAACAGCAGGTGTGCTTCGTCGAAAAAGAACACCAGCTTGGGCTTGTCCGGGTCGCCGATTTCCGGCAGCTGTTCGAACAGCTCGGACAGCATCCACAGCAAGAAAGTCGCATACAGCCGGGGCGCGTTGAGCAGCTTGTCGGCAGCCAGGATGTTGACCACGCCCTGACCGCCGGCATCGGTCTGCATGAAGTCCTGGATGTTGAGCATCGGCTCGCCAAAGAATCGGTCGCCGCCTTGCTGTTCGATCTGCAGCAAGCCGCGCTGGATGGCCCCGATGCTGGCGGCGCTGATGTTGCCGTACTCGGTGGTGAACTGCCGGGCGTTGTCGCCCACATGCTGCAGCATGGCCCGCAGGTCCTTCATGTCCAGCAAGAGCAGGTGGTTGTCGTCGGCGATCTTGAAGACCAGACTGAGCACGCCGGCCTGGGTCTCGTTGAGCCCCAGCATGCGCGAGAGCAGCAGGGGACCCATGTCGCTGACCGTAGCGCGCACCGGGTGGCCTTGCTCGCCAAACACATCCCACAGGGCCGTCGGGCAGGCCAGCGCTTGCGGAAGGTCCAGGCCGCGCTCGGACAGCACTTTGGCCAGCTTTTCGCCAATCTGTCCTGGCTGGCTGATGCCGGTCAGGTCGCCCTTGATGTCGGCCATGAAGACCGGCACCCCGATGCGCGAGAAGTTTTCGGCCAGTGTCTGCAGGGTCACGGTCTTGCCGGTGCCGGTGGCGCCGGTGATCAGGCCGTGCCGGTTGGCCAGTCCAGGCAGCAGCCCACATCGGGCGTTGGCATTGCGGGCAATCAGCAGGGGTTCGGTCATGTCCAGGCCTCTCTGGCTCAAAAAGTAAAATCCCGGGCAGATTACACCAACACGCAAGGAATCTTCGATGGCCGGCCACAGCAAATGGGCAAACATTCAGCACCGCAAGGGGCGTCAGGACGAAAAGCGCGGCCGCATCTGGACCCGCCTGATCCGCGAGATCATGGTGGCGGCGCGCTCCGGTGGCGCAGACCTCAGCGCCAACCCCCGCTTGCGGCTGGCGGTCGACAAGGCCAAGGCGGCCAACATGCCTGCCGACAACATCAAGCGCAACATCGACAAGGCCACCGGCAACCTCGAAGGCGTGAGTTACGAGGAAATCCGCTATGAAGGCTATGGCATTGGCGGTGCCGCCATCATCGTCGACACCATGACCGACAACCGCGTGCGCACCGTGGCCGAAGTGCGCCACGCTTTCTCCAAGCACGGCGGCAACCTGGGCACCGAAGGCTCGGTGGCTTTCCAGTTCAAGCACTGCGGCCAGCTGATTTTTGCCCCGGGCACCAGCGAAGAAAAAGTCATGGACGTGGCGCTCGAAGCCGGCGCCGAGGATGTCATCACCGACGCCGAGGGGGCCATCGAGGTGCTGACCGCGCCGGGCGATTTTGAAGCCGTCAAGAATGCCCTCGAGGCTGCCGGCTTGACGCCCGAGATGGCCGAAGTGACCATGCGCCCCGAGAACGCCATCGCCCTGGCCGGTGACGATGCCGCCAGGATGCAGAAACTGCTGGATGTCCTGGAAGACCTGGACGATGTGCAGAACGTTTTCCACAACGCCGAAATCGACGAATGAACACGATGCCGGCAACGCTCCGGTGTGACAGGAATTTATGAAAGTACTCGTGATTGGCGGCGGTGGCCGTGAACACGCGCTGGCCTGGAAGCTGGCGCAATCGCCCAAGGTCCAGCAGGTTTATGTGGCCCCGGGCAACGGCGGCACGGCCCGTGACAGGAACCTGGTCAATGTGCCCGTCACCGATGTGATGCAGCTGCGCGAGTGGGCGCAGGCCAACCAGATCGCCCTCACGGTGGTGGGGCCGGAGGCGCCGCTGGCAGCCGGGGTGGTCGATGCGTTCCGGGCCCATGGCCTGCGCATCTTCGGGCCGACCCGGGCGGCAGCCCAGCTCGAGAGTTCCAAGGCCTTTTCCAAGGCCTTCATGGCGCGCCATGCCATCCCCACCGCCGAGTTCGAGACCTTCACCGATCCGGTGGCGGCCCATGCCTATGTCGAGCGCAAGGGGGCGCCCATTGTGGTCAAGGCCGACGGCTTGGCGGCAGGCAAGGGCGTGGTGGTTGCCATGACGCTGGCCGAGGCCCACGAGGCGATCGACTTCATGCTGCTCGACAACACCCTGGGTGTGGCCCACAACGCCGGCGGGGCCAGGGTGGTGATCGAGGAGTTCCTGCAGGGGGAGGAAGCGAGTTTCATTGTGCTGTGTGACGGCAAAAACGTCACTGCCCTGGCCACCAGCCAGGACCACAAGCGGCTGCTCGACGGTGACCAGGGCCCCAACACTGGCGGCATGGGCGCATACTCGCCCGCGCCGGTGGTCACCGCGGAGGTGCACGCCCGCGCCATGCGCGAAGTCATCCTGCCGACCATCCGAGGCATGGAAAAGGACGGCATCCCCTACACCGGCTTCCTGTACGCAGGCCTGATGATCGACGCCCAGGGCCGGCCCCGGACGCTCGAATTCAACTGCCGCATGGGCGATCCCGAGACTCAGCCGATCATGATGCGGCTCAAGTCCGACCTGTTTGATGTGCTCATGGCCGCCACCAGCGAGGGCCTGGACACGGTCGAACTCGACTGGGACCGCCGCGTGGCGCTGGGGGTGGTGATGGCCGCCGCCGGCTACCCCATGAACCCGCGCAAGGGGGATGCCATCACCGGCTGGCCCGCCGACAGCGCCGACGCCATGGTCTTCCATGCCGGTACCACGGCGCAGGACGGCCAGATCATGACCTCCGGCGGACGTGTGCTGTGCGTCACCGCCTTGGCCGATTCGGTCAAGCAGGCCCAGCACAAGGCCTATGAGCTGGCCCAGGCCATCCACTTCGACGGCATGCAGTATCGCCGGGACATCGGTCACCGGGCCATCCGGCACTGAGGCAGCAACCATGCAGCATCCCGTTCAATTCAAGGGGTCGGCGGTGGCCAGGGCGCTGCTGCGGCTGCTGGGCTGGCGCGTGGTTTTCGAAGGCCTGCCCACCCTGCAGGGCGTGGCAGTGGTGTATCCGCACACCAGCAACTGGGACTTCATTGCCGGCATCCTGGCCAAATGGACGATTGGCATTCCGGCCCATTTCTGGGCCAAGGATTCGCTTTTCCGCATCCCCGTGTTCGGTCCCTGGCTGCGCTGGGTGGGTGGATTGCCGATCGACCGCCGCGCTGCCAATGGTGCCGTCGGACAGATGGTTGACACTTTCCGCGCACACGCCGACCAGGGCCGCCTGCTTTGGCTCGGACTGGCCCCCGAAGGTACCCGCAAGTGGACGCCCGGCTGGCGCAGCGGCTTCTACCAGGTGGCCATGGGCGCCGGGGTGCCGATCGGCATCGTCCGGCTCGACTGGGGCCGGCGCGAGCTGCGCTTCATGGAATTTTTGACCCTCAGTGGCGACGAAACTGCCGATTTTCAGCGCCTGCAGTCCCTCTTTGAGGGTGTGCGCGGCTACCATGCAGAGCAAGGCAGCCCGATCGTGCCGTGGCACCCTTCGAAAGACAAGACATGAGTGACAAACTCGACCTGGCGCAAGTGCGCAACTACCTCATCGGCCTGCAGGCGCGCATCACCGGTGCCTTGAACGAGATCGACCCCACGCCCTTTGTGCAGGATGCCTGGGAAAAGCCCGCTGGTGAAAAGCTGCAGGGCAACGGCATCACCAAAATCATGGAGGGCGGGCCGGTTTTCGAGCGGGCCGGCTGCGGTTTCTCGCATGTGACCGGGCCGCAACTGCCGCCATCGGCCACGCAGCACCGTCCCGAGCTGGCCGGTGCCCCCTTCGAAGCCATGGGCGTGTCACTGGTGTTCCACCCGCGCAACCCGCATGTGCCCACGGTGCACATGAACGTGCGCATGATCGCGGCCAAGCCGGCCGGACAGGACCCGGTGGCCTGGTTCGGCGGTGGCATGGACCTCACCCCTTATTACGGCCACGACGAAGACGCGGTGCATTTCCACCAGACCTGCAAGGACGCGCTGGCCCCCTTCGGCGCCGAGCTCTACCCGCGCTTCAAGGTGTGGTGTGACCAGTACTTCTGCAACAAGCACCGCCAGGAGCAGCGGGGTGTGGGCGGCGTCTTTTTTGATGACTTTGCCGAGCTGGGCATGGTGCGCAGTTTTGCCATGATGCAGAGCGTGGGGGATGCCTTGCTCAAGGCCTACCTGCCCATCGTGCACCGACGCAAGGACCAGCCATGGACCGAGCGCGAGCGCGATTTCCAGTTGTATCGCCGTGGTCGCTATGTGGAGTTCAACCTGGTCTGGGACCGGGGCACCCACTTCGGTCTGCAGTCGGGAGGTCGCACCGAGTCCATCCTGCTGTCCATGCCACCCGAAGTGCGCTGGTCCTACCAGCGCCAGGATCCGGCGGGCTCGCCCGAGGCCCGGCTGCTCAGCCACTTTCTGGTGCCGCGGGACTGGGTGTGAGCGGGCCGCGCCGCATCGGCGTGTTCGGCGGGGCTTTCGATCCGCCCCATCTGGCCCATGTGGCCCTGTTGTGCGCCGCCATCGATCAGCTCGCGCTCGATGAGGTGCGGGTGCTGCCCACGGGCCAGGCCTGGCACAAGGCGCGGGCACTGACCACGGCGGCGCACCGGCTGGCGATGGCCAGGCTGGCTTTTGCCGGACTGCCCCAGGTGCAGGTCGACGAGCGCGAGATCCGGCGCCCGGGCCCCAGCTACACCATCGACACACTGCAGGAACTGGTGGCCGAGTGCCCTGGCGCACAGTTCTTCCTGCTCATCGGTGAGGACCAGCGCCGTGCGCTGGCGTCCTGGCACCGCATCGGCGAGATTGGCCAGCTGGCTATAATCTGCGCCGCTGCACGTCCTGCCGACGTGGCGCCCTGGAATGCCGTCCAGGCCCCTGCGCAGGCCCCAGAGTCCCTGCTGGCCGGTATCCTGCCGCTGCAAATGCCGCTCATGCCCGTGAGCGCCACCGACATCCGCCAACGATTGAGCCACCAGCAGCCCGTGAGCGGCCTGGTTCCTGCTGCGGTGGAGCGCTATATTCACGAACATCACCTCTACGGCCCCGAGCCCAGAAAGCCCCTGCGATGACCGATACCGCCGCCAGAAAAGACATCCAGAAACTCCAGCGCGTGATCGTCGATGCGTTGGAGGACGTCAAGGCCCAGGACATTCAGGTCTTCAATACCGAACACCTCTCGCCGCTGTTTGAGCGGGTCATCATTGCCTCGGGCACCTCCAACCGCCAGACCAAGGCCCTGTCGGCCAGCGTGCGCGACAAGGTGCGCGATGGTGGTTTCGGCAAGCCCCGCATTGAGGGGGAAGACAATGGCGAGTGGATCATTGCCGACTGCGGTTCGGCGGTGGTCCACATCATGCAGCCCATGATTCGCCAGTACTACAACCTCGAGGAAATCTGGGGCGACAAGCCGGTGCGCCTGAAGTTTGGCGCCCCCAAACCCGAGGCCCGTGTCCCCAAGGCCAGGCAGGCCGGCGCCGCCAAAAAGGCCACGGACAAAACCCTGACCCCAAAGCAAGCGGCGGCCGCTGCCAAGCGTGCCGCGGTCCAGCCGGCGGCCAAGCCGGCTGCCCGCAAGCCGGCCCTGAAGGCTCCAGCCAAGAAGGTGGTGGCCAAAGCCCCGACCAAGACTTCTGCCAGGACCGTTGCGACAAAGGTGGTGGTGGGCAAGCCGGTGGCCAAAGCGGCCGCCAAGAAGTCCGTGCCCGCGCGCAAGCCTGCCAAGACCGCCAGCCGCAAGGGCTGAGTCCCCATGAAGCTGCTGATCGTCGCGGTCGGTCAGCGCGTGCCCGACTGGGCACAAACCGCCTGGGACGATTACGCCAAACGCTTTCCGGCCGAACTCCGGGTCGAACTCAAGGCGGTCAAGACCGAGCCACGTGGCTCCAAAAGCCTGGACACGCTGTATGCGGCCGAACGCGAGCGCATCGAGGCGGCCATCCCCAGGGGCTGCCGCGTGGTGGCCCTCGACGAGCGTGGCTCGGCGCTGACCACCCTGTCGCTGGCGGCCAAGCTCAGGCACTGGCAACTCGAGGCCGACGACGTGGCCCTGGTGATTGGCGGGCCCGACGGGCTTGACCCCGAATTCAAGCGGCTGGCCCACGAGCGCATCCGTCTGTCGGACCTGACCCTGCCCCACGCCATGGTGCGGGTGCTGCTGATCGAGCAGCTCTACCGCGCCTGGTCGGTCAACGCCAACCACCCCTACCACCGGGAGTGAAGCTGCCCGGGCGGCTTCGCCACCATCCACGGTACCAACACAATGTCCGATTTCATTTACCTGGCCTCCCAAAGTCCGCGCCGCCGACAGTTGCTGGAACAGATCGGCGTGGCGCACCAGTTGCTGCTGCCTGCGCCAGACGAAGATGCGGAGGCACTGGAGGCGTTGCGTGCCGGCGAAGCCCCGGTCCGCTACGTGCAGCGGGTGACCGCCCTCAAGCTCGATGCCGCCGTGGCGCGCCGCCTGGCCCTGGGCCTGCCGGAAGCCCCCGTGCTGTGTGCCGACACCACCGTCGCGATCGGCCGCACGATTCTTGGCAAACCACAAGACGCGGCCCAGGCTTGCGCCATGCTGGCCCGTCTGGCAGGGCAGACGCACCGCGTGCTGACGGCGGTTGCCCTGCAGAAAGGCCGCCGGCGTCTGGGGGCCGTGTCCGAATCGCGGGTGCGCTTTGCGCCCATGACGGCGGCGCAGATCCGCGCCTATGTCGACAGCGGCGAACCCATGGGCAAGGCCGGCGCCTATGGCGTACAGGGCCGGGCGGCGTCCCACATCGAACACATCCAGGGCAGTTATTCGGGCATCATGGGCCTGCCGCTGTTTGAAACAGCCCGGCTGCTGCGCCAGTTCGGCGTGCGCTGCTGAAGCAGGACATCACCATGCAACAGGACATCCTCATCAACTGGTCGCCGCAGGAGACGCGGGTGGCCGTCATCGAATCGGGCGCGGTGCAGGAGCTGCACGTCGAACGCACGCTCGAACGCGGGCTGGTCGGCAACATTTATCTGGGCAAGGTCGCGCGCGTGCTGCCGGGCATGCAGTCGGCCTTCATCGACATCGGACTGGACCGGGCAGCCTTCCTGCACGTGGCCGATGTCTGGCAACGCCAGTCCGAAGGCGAGGCGCCTGCCCAGGCCCGCAGCGGGCAGCCGCTGGTGCCGATCGAAAAACAGGTGTTCGAGGGCCAGGCGCTGATGGTGCAGGTGATCAAGGACCCGATTGGCACCAAGGGCGCGAGACTGTCGACCCAGATCAGCATCGCCGGCCGGCACCTGGTCTTCCTGCCGCAGGACGACCACATCGGCGTTTCGCAGAAGATTCCAACCGAACAGCGGGATGCTTTGCGTGCCCGCGTGCAGGCTCTTGTGGGCGCCGATGGCGGCGGCTTCATCCTGCGCACCAACGCCGAAGACTCCAGCGACCAGGAGTTGCAGGAGGACATCGCCTACCTGCGCAAGACCTGGGCCCGAATCAAGGAGGCCGCCACCCGGCTGCCTCCCAAATCGCTGCTGCACGAAGACTTGACCCTGCTCCAGCGTGTCCTGCGTGATCTGGTCGGCGAGGCCACGCAAAGCATACGCATTGATTCGCGCGAACAGTTCGACCGGCTGCTGGCCTTCGGCAAGGAATTCATGCCCAAGGCGGCCGAGCGACTGCAGCTCTACAAGGGCGAGCGGCCGATTTTTGACCTCTACAGCATTGACGAAGAGATTGCCAGGGCGCTGGGGCGTCGAGTGGACCTCAAATCGGGTGGCTACCTGATCATCGACCAGACCGAGGCGCTGACCACCGTGGACGTCAACACTGGCGGTTATGTGGGCGCGCGCAATTTCGACGACACCATCTTCAAGACCAATCTGGAGGCGGCACAGGCCATCGCCAGGCAGCTGCGACTGCGCAACCTGGGCGGTATCGTCATCGCCGATTTCATCGACATGAGCCGCACCGACCACCAGGACGCGGTGCTGGCTGAGTTGCGCAAGCAGCTCGGGCGTGATCGCGTGAAAACGCAGGCGGGCGGCTTTTCTCCCCTGGGTCTGCTGGAGATGACGCGAAAGCGCACGCGCGAGTCGCTGGCCCACATGCTGTGCGAGCCATGTCCGAGCTGCCAGGGCAAGGGCATCGTCAAGACGCCACGCACGGTGGCCTATGACATCCTGCGTGAAATCCTGCGTGAGGCGCGGCAGTTCAACCCACGCGAGTTCAGGGTGGTGGCCGCGCCAGCCGTGATCGACATGCTGCTCGACGAGGAAAGCACCCACCTCGCTGGTTTGTCGGACTTCATTGCCAAGCCGATTTCGCTGCAGGCCGAGGGGGGTATCGGTCCCGAGCAGTACGACATCGTTCTGCTTTGAGCGGGTTCAGGCGGCTGGTTCGGTGGTGTTGAAATCACCGCGCTGGTGCAGACGGGTGTAGGCCCCGCCCGCACTGAGCAAGGCCGCAGGCGTTCCCTGTTCGATGATGCGGCCACGCTCCATGACCACGACCCGATCGGCATGTTCGATGGTCGAAAGGCGGTGGGCCACGATCAGGGTGGTGCGGCCCTGCATGAGCCGCTGCAGTGCTTCCTGCACCAGGCGTTCCGACTCGTTGTCCAGGGCGGAGGTGGCTTCGTCGAGGATCAGCAGGGGGGCATCCTTGTAGATGGCCCTTGCGATGGCCAGGCGCTGGCGCTGTCCCCCCGAGAGCTGGCCGGCGTTGTGGCCGATCCGGCTGAGCATGCCTTGCGGCAGGGCGCGCACATGGTCCCACAGCCGGGCCGCTTCGAGGCAGGCCTGCACCCGTTCGAGATCGGCTGGCTGGCCCAGCGCCACATTGGCCGCCACTGTGTCGTTGAGCATGACCACGTCCTGGCTGACCAGGGCGATCTGGGCGCGCAGGTCCCCCAGTGACCATGCGGGCAGGGCTACGCCATCGAGCAGCACCTCCCCGCGGTCAGGTTGCACAAAGCGTGGCAGGGTTTGCACCAGCGTGGTTTTGCCGGATCCGGAGCTGCCCACCAGGGCCACGGTTTCCCCAGGATTGACCTGCAGGTCCAATCGGTCGAGCGCTGGCGGGGCATCGGCCTTGAACTGCAGCGAAACGCCGCGCCATTCGATGCGGCCCTGAGCCCGCTGACAGCGGAATTCGCCGCTGCTTTCGGCCGGGGTTTGCGTCAGCAGGTCGAGTCCGCGCTCCAGGCTGGCCAGGCCACGGGTGATGGGGTTGGTGACATCGGAGAGCTTGCGGATCGGGGAGATCAGCATCAGCATGGCGGTGATGAAAGCCACGAAGCTGCCCACGGTGGCACCCTCCAGGCCGGCTCGCGACTGCACCAGGGCCAGCACCACCACCAGCGAGAGGCCCACCGAGGCGGTCATCTGGGTCAGGGGCGTCATGGCCGCCGCCGCCACCGTGGACTTCAGGGCCAGCCGCCGCAGGCGTTCTCCCAGGGCGGCAAAGCGCTTGATCTGGCTGTCCTGGGCAGCATGCAAGCGGATCATGCGGTGCGCCAGCACGTTTTCCTCGACCACATAGGCCAGTTCATCGGTGGCCAGCTGGCTTTCGCGGGTCAGGCGGTAGAGCCGTCCGGCGAGCTTTTTCATGATCCAGGCCAGCGCCGGCACCACCGTCAGCACCAGCAGCGTGAGTTGCCAGTTGAGCCAGAACAGGTAGCCCAGCAAGGCCAGCAGGGTCAGGCCGTCGCGCAGCACTTCATTGAAAGCCCCGACCAGCAGTTGGGCACCGCTTTGGACCTCGTAGACCAGTGCATTGGACAGGCTGCTGGCCGACTGTTGCTGGAACAGGCCCAGATCGGCCCGACCCATGCGCTCGAATTGGCTGTTGCGCAAGCGCTGTACGCCGTCGTTGGCAATCCGGGTGAGGGCATACTGGCCCAGAAAGTGGGCAGCCCCCCGTACCGCAAACAGGCTCACCACCGCCCCCGGAATCATCCACAGCGGAAAACCGTCGGTCGTGAAGCCTTTGTCCAGCAGCGGCTGGAACAGGGCGGGAATCAGGGGTTCGGTCAGGGCGGCCGCCAGGCTGGCGAGCATGGCCAGGACAGCAAAGCGCCAGGATGGCTGGAAAAAAGGCAGGATGCGCTTCAGGCGGGGCCACAGGGCAGAGGGGGGCGCGTCGGTCACGGGCAGCTGTCAGGCAAGGACAAAGAGGCATTGTAAGCAGGCAGCTCCCTGGCCTGGGCCATTTTTCACTGTCCCTGTGGCCTGCAACACCGGAAACAGGTCCTCGCTCGGTGTACGATCCTGACTTCCAGTGAAATGTTCAGTTCTCGCCCTCACCCTGTGACTATGCTTCGGTTCGCGCTCGCCTGTTTGATGTTGCTTGCTGCGCCAGCCATGGCGCAATTCCGTGTGGAGGTCACCGGCGTGGGCATGACCCAGATGCCGATTGTGGTCGTGCCCTTCAAAGGGGAGGCGGCCAGCCCCCAGAAGCTCTCGGCGATTGTCCAGGCCGATCTGGAGCGCAGTGGCCAATTCAAGGGGCTGGATGCAGGCAGCGCCCCATTGGACGAACTCAGCCGTCCGGACTGGTCGGCCTGGCGCCAGCGCAGTGCAGATGCGCTGGTCGGCGGCAGCATGACACGCCTGGCCGACGGACGTTTCGACATCCGTGCCCGCCTTTGGGACGTGGTCAAGGGGCAAGAGAAGGGTGAATTCCGTGACACGGTGCCAGCGGCAGATCTGCGCCAGGCTGCGCACCGTTTGGCCGACTGGGTCTACCAGCAGCTGACCGGTACGCCAGGCGCCTTTGCCACGCGCATCGCGTATGTGACCAAGGCTGCCGGCCGCTACACCCTGTGGGTGGCCGATTCCGATGGGGAAGGGGCGCAGGCTGCACTGGCCAGCAACGAGCCCATCATCTCGCCTTCCTGGTCGCCCCAGGGCACCCACTTGGCCTATGTGTCCTTCGAGACCCGCAAGCCGGTCATCTACGTCCATGAAATTGCCAGTGGACAGCGACGCGTGATCGCCAATTTTCGAGGTTCCAACAGCGCCCCAGCCTGGTCCCCCGATGGTCGCAGCCTGGTCGCCTCGCTCAGCCGCGAGGGGGGCTCACAGCTGTTTCGGGTCGATCTGGCCTCGGGAGAGGCTCGCCGCCTGGCCAGTTCCGCAGGCATTGACACCGAACCCGCTTTTTCGGCCGACGGCACAGCCCTGTTTTTTGTCAGTGACCGGGGCGGCAGCCCCCAGATTTACCGCATGCCCGCCCAGGGAGGGCCGGCGGAGCGGGTCACGTTCAATGGCAGCTACAACATTTCGCCATCCCCCAGCCCGGACGGCCGCTGGCTGGCCTACGTCAGCCGCGCTGGCGGTCAGTTCCGGCTGCACCTGATGGACCTGACCTCGGGCCAGAGCATGGCCCTGTCCGACACCGCGGCCGACGAACGACCGAGCTTTGCACCCAACAGCCGCCTCATCGTTTACGCCACCATTGCCCAGGGCAAAGAAGCGCTGATGACCACCACCCTCGATGGCCGCATCAAGGCCCGCCTGGCCGGGCAGGGCGGCGACATCCGAGAGCCCGACTGGGGGCCCCTGCGGCCCTGAACTGTTTTCACATTGTTTTTGGAGATCCCCATGCGCAAATTCCTGATCCTTGCAGCCGTGTTGACGGCTTTTCTGGCGGGCTGTTCTTCCGGTGTCAAGCTCAATGATGTCCCCGTCGAAGACAGGTCGGCCACTGCCGGGGCAGGCGCCAGCGGTGTCGGCAGCGGTCAGAACAACGCCCAGACCGGCGTGGCCAACGTGGTGGCCGAAAAATCCGCGCCCGGCACCGGCCCGGCTGGCGTCAGCCATGTGGTCCTGTTTGACTACGACAGCTTTGTCATCCGGTCCGATGCCCGCCCCGTGATCGAGGCGCACGCCCGTTTCCTGCAAGCCAACAGGCAGCGCAAGGCCATGCTCGAAGGCCACACCGATGAACGTGGCGGCCGCGAGTACAACCTGGCTCTGGGCCAAAAGCGTGCCGAGGCCGTGCAGCGTGCACTGGTTCTGCTGGGCGTGCCCGAGTCCCAGGTGGAAGCGGTCAGCTACGGCAAGGAAAAGCCGTCAGCGCAAGGTGGCGATGAAGCCGCCTTCGCCAAGAACCGCCGGGTTGAGTTCAGGTACTGAGCATGACCACGCTGCATCTGAGCGCCCGCACCCTGCGATGCGTGGCCATCTGCCTGGGCAGCTGGCTGGTTCTGACGGCCCATGCGGCCATCTTTGAGGACGGTGAAGCCCGCCGAGCCATCCTGGACCTGCGCCAGCGCCTGGAGGCAGCCACCCAGCGCCTGGAGGCCACCGGCAATGCCTTGAAATCCCAGTCCGAGGAGAACGCACAACTGCGGCGTGTGCTGGTGGACCTGCAGTCCCAGATCGATGCGCTGCGTGCCGACCTCAGCCGGGCGCGCGGGGCGCAGGAGCAGCTCACGCGCGATGTGACCGACATCCAGCTGCGCCAACGCGATGCCCAGACCGGCATCGAGCAGCGACTGCGGCGCTTCGAACCCGTCAACGTCCGGCTCGACGACCGGGAGTTCCAGGCCGAGCCCGCCGAAAAGCGCGATTACGACGCGGCCATGGAAATCTTCCGCAAGGGCGACTTCACTGCAGCCCAGCAGGCACTGCAGTCCTTCGTCACCCGTTACCCGCAATCAGGCTATCTGTCCGCTGCCCTGTTTTGGCTGGGCAATGCCTCGTACGCCATCAAGGACTACCGTGCCTCGCTGGCGCAGTTCCGACAGATGCTGGCCCAGAGCGCCGACCATCCGCGGGTACCGGAGGCCATGCTGGCGATCGCCAATGTCCAGATCGAGCTCAAGGACAGCAAGGCGGCGCGCAAGACCCTGGAAGACCTGATCAAGGCCCACCCCCAGTCGGACGCTGCACAGACTGCCAGGGACCGGCTGCCCAAGTTGCGCTGAGCGCGCATGAGCCCCGTGACCCTTGCGCAGGTGGATGCGCTGCTCACGCAGCTGCTGTGGCTGGCCTTTGGTCTGGGCCTGGTGCTGGGCTGGGTGATCCAGCGAAGCCATTTTTGCACCATGGGCGCCATCAGCGATGTCCTGCTCATGCGCGATGCCACACGCCTTCGCCAGTGGGCCCTGGCCCTGGCCCTGGCCATCTTTGGTCTGGGGCTGCTGGCCCTGGGCGGCTGGCTCAGCCCGCAGGACAGCATTTACGCTTCCCCCCGTTTGCCCTGGCTGTCGTTTGTGCTGGGTGGTGGCCTGTTCGGCATCGGCATGGTGTTGGCGTCGGGCTGTCCAACCAAGAACCTGGTGCGTCTGGGCGGCGGCAACCTCAAGGCCCTGGTGGTGCTGCTGGTGATGGCCGTCAGTGCGCTGGCCACCTTGCGTGGTGCTCCGGCGCTGTGGCGTACAAGCCTGCTCGAACCAGTTGCTGCAGACCTCGGATCGAGGCCCTTGGCCGGCCAATGGCTGGCTTCGGTGTCGGGGCTGGACCCCGCCCAAGGGCTGTTTGTGATGGCCCTGCTGGTGTCCCTGTCCCTGCTGGTCTGGGTGCTGCGGGGCCCGGGCTTTGTCTGTGCCAGCAACCTGCTGGGGGGGCTGGGTGTCGGGGCCAGCCTGCTGGCCATGTGGTGCCTGAGCGGCGTGTTGGGCCTGCTGCCCGAGCACCCCGAGACGCTCGAGCGGGTCTTTCTGGGCAGTGCCAGCGGCCGCATGGAGGGTCTGAGTTTCACCGGGCCCCTGGCGCACTGGCTGGATGCCTTTTTACAACTGGGTGATGGACGCAAGCGCATGAGTCTGGGCATGGCCTTGGTGCCCGGTGTGGTGCTGGGCGCCGCGCTGGCCGCCTGGCACCATGGCGAGTTTCGTTGGGAGGCGTTCACACGCACGCCGGACCTGGCGCGTCACCTGCTGGGCGCCGTGCTGATGGGCATGGGCGGTGTCACCGCCATGGGCTGCAGCTTTGGCCAGGGCCTGAGCGGCCTGTCCACCCTCAGCTGGGGCAGCATGCTGGCGGCCTGCGCCATGGTGGCAGGGGCAGGGCTGGCGCTGCGCGTGCAGTGGTGGCTGGCAGAGCGGCATGGCTGAGCGCCCCTTGACCGAGGCCGATCCGGCACGCCGCTTTGGCGGGCTCGAGCGCCTGTATGGCATGGCGCCTGCCGAGCGCATCCGGCGCGCCCATGTGGTGGTGGTCGGCATCGGTGGCGTGGGTTCCTGGTGCGCCGAGGCGCTGGCTCGCAGCGGTGTTGCCCGGCTGACCCTCATCGACATGGACCACATCGCCGAGTCCAACATCAACCGCCAGATCCATGCGCTCAGTGCCACCCTGGGCCAGGCCAAGACCGAAGCCATGCGCGAGCGCATTGCACAGATCCATCCGGACTGCCAGGTCGATCTGGTCGACGACTTCGTTTCTGGCGACAACTGGCCTGGACTGCTGGCGCAGCGGCCCGATGCGCTCATTGACGCTTGTGATCAGGTCAAGGCCAAGCTGGCCATGGCCGTCTGGGCCATGCAGGAAAACATCCCTCATGTCACGGTGGGTGCAGCGGGCGGCAAGCGGCTGGCCCACCGGGTGGATGTCGATGACCTGGCACTGGTCACACACGACCCCTTGCTGGCCCAGCTGCGTTACCGTCTGCGCAAATTCCACGGCGCGCCCAAGCAGGGCAAACGCATCGGCGTGCGCTGTGTCTTCAGCCGCGAGGCGGTCATGGGGCCCGATGCCTCGTGCGCGCTGCAAGGCGCAGATGGCTCGCTCAATTGCCACGGATACGGCTCCCTGGTGGGCGTGACCGCCACCTTCGGCATGTGTGCCGCTACCGAAGTGCTCAATATCTTGGCCCAGCCTGGGAAAGGGTGAAAACAAGGCTATAATCCGAGGCTCAGCATACGTGCTGGAAAGCGTGGGACGTTAGCTCAGTTGGTAGAGCAGCGGACTTTTAATCCGTTGGTCGCAGGTTCGAATCCTGCACGTCCTACCACTTTCACAATCGCCCGACAGAAGTCATCTTTGCGGGTGATTTTTTTTGTCTTCGGTGCTGGGGCATCGTCGACCGCGTGGGACGTTAGCTCAGTTGGTAGAGCAGCGGACTTTTAATCCGTTGGTCGCAGGTTCGAATCCTGCACGTCCTACCACCCCATCCAAAAGCCCGGTGATCCGTTTCGCCGGGCTTTTTTCATGGCCCCTGCATCAGCTGCAGTTGCTCCGAGAGCTCCAGCCAGCGCTCTTCAAGCTGTTCGAGCTCTTCGCCCAACGCTTTGAGGGTGCGCCCGGCCTCGGCAATTTCGGCCGGAAGCAGGGTGCCTGACAGACGTTGTTCCAGATCGGCCTTCTGCGGCTCGATGGTGGACATGCGGTGCTCGATTTTTTCCAGTTCCTTTTTCAGGGGGCGGGTCTGCGTGGCCAGTTGCTGGCGTCTGGCCGCCTCCTGCTTGCGCTGCTCGGCGCCTGACAGGCGCGGAGCCTGGCTGACGCTGGAATCGCCCTGCGACTGGTTGCGTGCCAGTTCGCGCAGGCGACGTGATTCCTCCAGCAGATAGCGCTGGTAATCGTCCAGGTCTCCGTCAAAGGGCTGTACCTTGCCGCGACCGACCAGCCAGAATTCGTCGCACACCGAGCGCAACAGGGCACGGTCATGGCTGACGAGCATCACCGTGCCTTCAAATTCGTTGAGTGCCATGGCCAGTGCTTCGCGCGTGGCCAGGTCCAGGTGGTTGGTGGGTTCGTCGAGCAGCAGCAGGTTGGGCTTTTGCCAGACGACCATGGCCAGCACCAGGCGCGCCTTTTCGCCGCCGCTCATGGTGCCCACGCTTTGCTGCACCATGTCACCGCTGAAATTGAAGCTGCCCAGGAAGTTGCGCAGTTCCTGTTCCCGTGCCGCTTCGGTGTTGTGCTGGCCGAGTTCGCGCGCCAGGCGCACCATGTGCTCGAGCGGGTTCTCCTGTGTCCGCAGAACATCGAGTTCCTGCTGGGCGAAGTAACCGATGTTGAGACCCTTGCCTTCGGTGAGCGTGCCGGCCAGAGGCGCCATGGTGCGGGCAATGGTCTTGACCAGGGTGGATTTGCCCTGGCCGTTGGCGCCCAGGATGCCGATGCGCTGGCCAGCCAGCACCGAGCGGCTGACGCCGTGCAGGATGGTGGTATTGCCGCCCTCACTGCGGTAGCCAAAGGCGGCGTCGGTGATTGCCAGCATCGGGTTGGGGAGGTTTTCGGGCTCTCGGAATGCAAAAGTGAATTCGGCGCTGGCCAGCACCGGCGCGATTTTCTCCATGCGCTCGAGCGCCTTGACCCGGCTTTGGGCCTGCTTGGCCTTGGTTGCCTTGGCCTTGAAGCGGTCAATGAACTTCTGCAGGTGGGCGATCCTGTCCTGTTGCTTGGCATAGGCGGCCTGCTGAAGCTCGAGTTGCTGGGCGCGCAGGGTTTCAAACGCGCTGTAGTTGCCGCCGTAGCGTGTCAGACGGGCGTGCTCGATCTGCAAGGTGACCCGGGTCACGGCGTCCAGGAATTCGCGGTCGTGGCTGATGACCAGCAGGGTACCGGTGTAGCGCTGCAGCCAGCTCTCGAGCCAGACCAGGGCATCGAGGTCCAGGTGGTTGGTCGGTTCGTCGAGCAGGAGCAGGTCGGACGGACACATCAGTGCCCGCGCCAATTGCAGGCGCATGCGCCAGCCACCCGAAAAGCTGTTGACAGGACGGTCGAGCTGCTCGGGGGTGAAGCCCAGGCCCAGGATCAGCGCTTCGGCGCGGGGCAGGGCGTCGTGCTGGCCGGCATCCTGCAGGTCGGCATGCAGCTGTGCGATGCGCATGCCTTCGCCGCTGGCTTGGGCCTGTTGCAACTGTGTAGCCAGCTCTGCCAGTCGGGTGTCGCCGTCCAGCACGAACGCTGCGGCGGGCTGATCGGTCTCGGGCATGTGCTGTGCCACTTGGGCCATGCGCCAATGCGCAGGCATGCTGAATTCACCACTGTCTTCGAGCAGCCCGCCGTTGAGCAGGGCAAACAGGCTGGACTTGCCCGCCCCGTTGCGGCCGATCAGGCCGACTTTTTCGCCAGGGTTGAGGGTGATGCTGGCGTCTTCAAGCAGCACCTTGGTGCCGCGACGCAGGCTGACGTTCTTGAGGCTGATCATGCAGGAGAAAAGGGCGCGGCGGTGGGCTGGGTGAGAAAGCGGTCTCAGACCGCGATGGATGGATCAGGGGTTCGCGGTCGCAGACCGTTCCTGCAGGCAAGAGAGCGCTTGGCGGGTGACCAGCAGCACCTGGTCATCGCCTGCGCTGGTGTCCAGCCAGGCCACTTCGAGGTGTGGAAATGCGGCGATGAAATGCGAGAACTCGTTGCCGATCTCCAGCACCAGCACGGCGTGCTCGCGCATGCGGGCGGGGGCCTCCTGGAAGAGCTGTCGCACGAAGTCCATGCCGTCCGGGCCACCGGCCAGCGCCAGCGCAGGCTCTGCACGGTATTCGGCGGGCAGGACGTCCATGCTGGCCTGGCAGACATAGGGCGGATTGCACAGGATCAGGTCAAAGGGGCCGGGCAGACTGCTCAGCCCGTCGCTCTCGAGCAGACGAACGCGTTCCTGCAGGCCATGCCGGTCCACGTTGATCCTGGCCACCGCCAGTGCTTCGGATGAAATGTCGGCCCCCGTGACCTGTACCCCGGGCCAGGCCAGCGCCGCCAGCACGGCCAGGCTGCCGTTGCCGGTGCACAGATCCAGCACCTCGTGGGTTTCTTCCGACAGCCAGGCGTCGATGGTGCCGTCGGCCAGCACTTCCGCAATGAGGCTGCGCGGCACGATGGCGCGCTCATCCACGTAGAAAGGCACGCCCTGCAGCCAGGCTTCATGTGTGAGGTAGGCGGCCGGCCGTCGCGTGGCGATGCGCTGCGCGATCAGGGCTTGCACTTGTGATTGCTGCGCCGCGCTGACCGGGCGGTCATCGATCTCTGTGTCCAGCGCAAGGCCCAGTCGCCAGAGCACCAGCCAGGCGGCCTCGTCGTGCGCGTTGAGTGTGCCGTGTCCAAAGGACAGGTCCGCAGTGTCCAGTTCCAAGGCGCTGGCCTGCACCAGTTGTGCGAGGGTCATGCGCGCAGCCCGGTGTTGAGGTGGTCCAGTGTGCGCCGGTAAATGCCCTTGAGCGGTGCGATGTCGGACAGCGCCACATGTTCGTTCACCTTGTGGATGGTGGCGTTGGGCGGACCGAACTCGATGACCTGCGGGCAGATCTGCGCGATGAAGCGGCCGTCGCTGGTGCCGCCGGTGGTCGAGAGTTCGGTGCGCAGGCCGGTTTCGTCGGCAATGGCTTGCTCGATCGCTCCCACCAGGGTGCCCGGCGTGGTCAGGAATGGCAGGCCACCGATGGTCCATTTCAGTTCGTACTGCAGGCCATGCCGATCCAGCACGGCCTGCAGGCGCTGCTGCAGCGCCTCGGTGGTGGATTCGGTGCAGAAGCGGAAGTTGAAGTCCACCACGCATTCGCCGGGGATCACATTGCTCGCACCGGTGCCCGCATGGATGTTGCTGACCTGCCAGCTGGTGGGCGGGAAAAAGGCATTGCCCTCGTCCCAGCGGATGCTGACCAGCTCGGCCAGTGCCGGCGCCAGGCGGTGGATCGGGTTGTCGGCCAGGTGCGGGTAGGCAATGTGGCCCTGCACGCCCTTGACGGTGAGCTTGCCACTCATGGTGCCGCGGCGGCCGTTCTTGATCATGTCTCCGGTGCGCTCGACCGAAGTGGGCTCGCCGACGATGCAGAACTGCGGTGCTTCTCCCCGGGCCTGTAGCCGCTCGCAGACGATGACCGTTCCGTCCACTGCCGGCCCCTCTTCGTCGCTGGTGAGCAAAAAGGCCAGGCCGAGGTCGGGCTCGGGTGTGCTGGCCAGGAATTCCTGCACCGCCACCACCATGGCGGCAAGCGAAGTTTTCATGTCGCTGGCACCGCGGCCATGCAGTTTGCCTTCTCGGTGGCTGGGGGTGAACGGGTCACTGGTCCATTGCGCCAGGGGGCCAGTCGGCACCACATCGGTGTGCCCTGCAAAGGCCAGGGTCTGGCTCGAGCGGCCCGGGCGTTTGGCCCAGAGGTTGCGCACACGGAATGTCTCGGGGCCGGAATCGATGAATTCGCAAACAAAGCCCAACGGTCGCAGTGCATCGGCAATGATGTCCATGCACCCGGCATCGTCGGGTGTGACGGAGGGGCGGGCGATGAGCTGTTCGGCCAGGCGCAGCGTGTCGTGACAGAGTTGCATGCTTCAAACCTTGTTCGGTTGCTGGCGCACGAAGCGGGCGATGCGTTCGGCCGCTTCCAGGCACTCAGCGGTTTCTGCCACCAGTGCCATCCGGACCCGGCCCCGGCCGGGGTTGTGGCCATTGAATTCGCGCGCCAGGTAACTGCCGGGCAGCACCGTGACGTGCTCCTTGGAATAGAGCGCCCTGGCGAAGGCGGCGTCGTCGCCAAGCCAGCCCTCGGGCACACCGGCCCACAGGTAAAAGCTCGCATCGGGCAGCTTCACATCGAGGACCTCGGCCAGTACCGGGGTGACCTGGGCGAATTTGGTGCGGTAGAGGTTGCGGTTTTCCACCACATGGGCTTCGTCGCGCCAGGCCGCCGCGCTGGCCGCTTGCACCACCGGGCTCATGGCGTTGCCATGGTAAGTGCGGTAGAGCAGAAATTGCTTGATGAGTGCGGCTTCGCCCATCACGAAACCGCTGCGCAGGCCTGGCACATTGCTGCGCTTGGACAGGCTGGTGAAGGCGATCAGGCGTTCGAAGCCGCGCCCGAGCCGGGTGGCCGCTTCAAGTGCGCCCAGGGGCGGTTCGTCGCGGAAATAGATCTCGCTGTAGCACTCGTCGGAGGCGATCACGAAACCGTGCCGATCCGACAGGGCAAACAGCTTTTCCCATTCGGCCAGCGGCATCACTGCGCCGGTGGGGTTGCCAGGCGAGCAGACATAAATGAGTTGCGTGCGGGCCCAGACCTCGTCGGGAACACTGTCCCAGTTGGCGGCGAAATTGCGCGCCGGATCGCTGGGGACAAACCACGGCGTTGCACCCGACAGCAGGGCTGCCCCCTCGTAGATCTGGTAGAACGGATTGGGGCTGATCACGGTGGCGCCCGGTCGGGTCGGATCGACCACGGTTTGCGCCAGCGCAAACAGGGCCTCGCGCGAGCCCAGCACCGGCAGCACCTGGGACGCCGCGTCGAGTTGCAGGCCATAGCGGCGTTCGACCCAGGCGGCGCAGGCTTGTCGCAGGCTGGGCTCGCCTGCGGTGGCGGGGTAGCCGGCCAGGCCGGTGTCCAGTGCCTCCGTCAGGGCCTGCTGGATAAAGCCGGGGGTGGCGTGTTTGGGCTCGCCAATACCCAGGCTGATGTGGCGCAGATCGGGGTTGGGCGTGACGCCGGCGAACAACTGGCGCAACCGCTCGAACGGGTAGGGCTGCAGCTTGGACAGAAGGGGGTTCATGCCGCGATTATCCGGGATGGCTCTCGGTTAACATCCAAGCTTGGTCTTGTTCCCCGAGCCAGGCCCGTCCGGATGCCCGGGCTTCATGCTTTGAATCCTTTGGTATTCATTCAACGTTCCAGTCGACCGCCGTGCGCCTCAATTCCATCAAGCTGTCAGGCTTCAAATCGTTTGCCGAACCGACCAATTTCATGCTCCCGGGCCAGCTGGTCGGGGTGGTCGGTCCCAACGGTTGCGGCAAATCCAACATCATGGACGCGGTGCGATGGGTGCTGGGCGAGTCCAAGGCTTCCGAGTTGCGTGGCGAGTCCATGCAGGACGTGATCTTCAACGGCACCACCAGCCGAAAGCCCGCCAGCCGAGCCAGCGTGGAACTGGTCTTTGACAACGCTGACCACCGTGCCGGTGGTCAGTGGGGCCAGTTCGCCGAAATCGCCGTCAAGCGGGTGTTGACCCGTGACGGCAACAGCAGCTACTACATCAACAATCAGCCCGTGCGCCGACGCGATGTGCAGGACGTGTTCCTGGGCACCGGCCTGGGCCCGCGCGCCTACGCCATCATCGGCCAGGGCACCATCAGCCGCATCATCGAATCGCGGCCCGAGGAACTTCGCCTCTTCCTTGAAGAGGCTGCGGGCGTTTCCAAATACAAGGAACGCCGGCGCGAGACCGAAAACCGCCTGTCGGACACCCGTGAAAACCTGACCCGCGTCGAAGACATCCTGCGCGAACTCAACGCCAACCTGGACAAGCTGGAAAAGCAGGCTGAAGTTGCCCAGCGTTACAACGCCCTGCAGGCCGAAGGCACGCTCAAGCAGCACCAACTGTGGTTACTCAAGCGCCGCGAAGCCGAGGCCGACCAGGGCAAAGCCAAGGCCGAGGTCGACCTGGCGATCAATGCGCTGGAGTCGCGCATGGCCGATCTGCGTCATGTCGAGGCTGATCTGGAAACCGTGCGCCAGGCCCACTACACCGCAGGCGATGAAGTCAACCAGGCCCAGGGTCGGCTTTATGAAGCCAGTGCCGAGGTGGGCAAGCTTGAGGCTGAAATCCGCTTTGTGGTGGAAGGCCGACAGCGGGTCGAGCAGCGGCTGCTGCAACTGCGCGAGCAGACCCTGCAATGGCAGCAGCGCAGCGAACAGGCCCAGGCCGAACTGGCCACCCTGGCTGAGCAGGCGGCCGTGGCCGAAGACCAGAGCCTGACCCTGGCGGCCCAGGTTGAGGACCAGGCCATGGCCTTGCCCGAGCTCGAGGAAGTCCTGCGCCAGGCGCAGACCCAGGCCAATGCACAGAGGGGCTCGGTGGCCCAGGTGCAGCAGCAGATCCAGGTTCTGGCCGCCGAGCAGCGCAGCATCGAAGAACAAAGCCGTCAGCTGGGTCAGCGGCGTGAGCGGCTGCTCAGTGACCGCAATGCACTGGCTGCGCCGGATGATGCGCGTCTGCAGGACCTGCGCGAGCAGCTGGCCGCGGCCGAGGAGCAGGCACAGACGTCGGCGGCCCGCCTTGAAGCATTGCAGACGCAGCTGCCGCAGCTCGATGATGACCGCCGCCATCGGCAGCAGGCGGTCAACGACGAGTCGGCACGTCTGGCCGAATTGACGGCCCGCATTGAGGCGCTCAAGGCCTTGCAGGAGAAGGTCCGCACCGACGGCAGACTCAAGCCCTGGCTGGCCAAGCATGGCATGGAGGGGCTCGAAGGCCTGTGGAGTCGCATCCACATCGAAGCGGGCTGGGAGCATGCGCTCGAAGCCGCCCTGCGTGAAAAGCTCGGGGCACTTGAAGTGTCGCGCCTGGACATGGTGCGCGCCTTCGCTGGCGATGCCCCGCCGGCCAAGCTCGCATTCTTCAACGCTCCGGCGGCGGGAAGCGTTGCCGCGCGGGCTGGCTTGCCGACCGGCTGCCGCCCTCTGGCGGATCTGCTGCGCGTGAACGATGCCGGCCTGGGTGCCCTGCTGGCCGACTGGTTGGCCGGTTGCCTGACCGCGCCCAGTCTCGACGATGCTCTTGGCTGGCGCCATCAGATGCAGTCGGGCGAGGTCCTCTTCGTACAGGCGGGCCACGCGATCACTGCCCACAGCGTCAGCTTCTATGCGCAGGACTCCGAACAGGCTGGATTGCTGGCCCGCGCCCAGGAAATTGAAAACCTCGACAAGCAGTGGCGCGCCCAAACCCTGATCGCTGAAGAAAGCCGCAGCGCCCTGGTGCGCGCCGAGGCGGCTTATACAGACGCCTCGCAACGCCTCATCGGGGTTCGACAGGAGGCCTCCAGCAGCCAGACCCGCGCCCATGAGCTGCAGGTGGAGACACTGCGGCTGTCGCAGCTGGCCGAGCAGATGCGCGAGCAGAGCCAGCGCATTGAAGGCGATCTGGCCGAGGTCGATGCCATCCTGGAAGACCTGCAGGAGCGCCGTGTCACGGCCGAAGCCCGTTTTGAAGAGCTGGACATGCAGCTGGCCGACAGCCAGGAGCGCCATGCCGGTCTGGATGAGCGCGTGATCGAGGCCGAACGCAAGCTCTCCGAGTGCCGCGAGCAGCAGCGCAGCCTGGAGCGCCAGGCTCAGGAGGCGGAGTTTGCGCGCCGCAGCCTGCAGGCCCGTGAGGGCGAGCTCCAGCGGACCATCGAGACCGCGCAGCAACAACTCCAGGGCATCGCTGCCGAACAGGCGCGTGCCCACGACGAACTCTCCCGCCTGACCGACGCCGCCGCCCAGGGTGGGCTGCAGGATGCGCTGGCCATCAAGATGGAACGGGAACAGGCGCTGGCCGCCAGGCGCAGCGCTTACGATGACCTCACAGCCAAGCTGCGCGCCAGCGACGAACGCCGCGTGGCCTTCGAGCGCGAGCTCGATCCGATGCGCCAGCGCATCACTGACCTGCAACTCAAGGAGCAGGCCGCCCGCTTGGGTCTCGAGCAGTACACCCAGCTGCTGGCCGATGCCCAGGCCGATCTGGAAGCGGTGGCCAGGTCCGTCGAAACCGGCGAAGTGCGTTTGTATGGACTGCAAGGCGAGATCGACCGTCTGCACCGTGAGATGACTGCCCTGGGCCCAGTCAACCTGGCGGCCCTGGATGAACTGGCCACTGCCCGTGAACGCAAGACCTTTTTGGATGCGCAGAACGCCGACCTGACCGATGCGATGAACACGCTGGAAGATGCGATCCGCAAAATTGACGGTGAAACCCGCGAACTGCTGGGCTCGACCTTCCACACCGTCAACCAGCACTTTGGCCGCATGTTCCCTGAGCTGTTCGGTGGTGGCCAGGCGCGCTTGGTGATGACCGGCGAGGAAATCCTGGATGCGGGGGTGCAGGTCATGGCACAGCCGCCTGGCAAGAAAAACCAGACCATCCACCTGCTTTCGGGTGGCGAGAAGGCACTGACGGCGATTGCACTGGTGTTTGCCATCTTCCAGCTCAACCCCGCACCCTTCTGTCTGCTCGACGAGGTGGATGCGCCGCTGGACGATGCCAACACCGAGCGTTATGCCAAGCTGGTGGCCAGCATGGGCAAGGAAACCCAGTTCCTGTTCATCAGCCACAACAAGATCGCCATGGAAATGGCCGAACAACTCATTGGCGTGACCATGCAGGAGCAGGGCGTCTCGCGCATCGTGGCGGTGGACATGGAGTCGGCCGTCGGTATGGCCGAAGTCTGAGGAAACCCAACGATGAATTCACTTCAGATCAGTTTGCTTCTGGCCGGTGGCGTCACGCTGCTGCTGGTGGTGGCATACAACCACTGGATTTCGCGCAAGAGCGCTCCCCGGCAAGCCGACAAGGTCGAGCGCGATCAGGTTGAGGGTCTGCCGCCGCGCGAGCCCACCGAGCCCCATGAGCCTGAACTGCAGGACGAATTCCAAAGCCTGCCACAGCCGGAACGCAAGCCGGTGCTGGACGCACTGATCGATGCGATGGCCACCATCGAGGTGGACCAGCCGGTCTCCGGTGATGCCGCCCTGGCCGCCTTGCCCGCCACACGCCGCATCGGCACCAAGCCCTTCCATGTGGAAGGTTGCAGCGAACTCACGGGCGAGTGGGAGCCCCTGATGGCCGGCCGTCGCTATTCCGCCTTCCAGGCCGGTGTCCAGCTGGCCAACCGCATGGGTCCGCTCAACGAAATCGAGTACTCCGAATTCGTGGTCAAGACGCAGGCTTTTGCCGATGCGGTGGGTGGCACGCCTGCGCTGCAGGAGATGCTCGAAGAAGTGGCGCGCGCGCGCGAACTGGACCAGTTCGCCAGTGCCCACGATGCCCAGCTGAGCTTGACGCTGGTCACCCGACAGGCGGCCTGGAGCCCGGGCTACATCCACCAGCACGCGGCCCGTCTTGGCTTTGTGGCCGGAGTGATTCCTGGTCGCATGGTCGTGCCCGCTGCTGTGCAAGGCATGCCGCCGCTGCTGTCCCTGACCTTCGACGCCCAGGCCGCGATGGCCGATGATCCGGCGCTCAGTGCGGTGCGCGAATGTGTGCTGAGCCTGGACGTGCCGCAAGTGCCGCGCCTGGAGCAGCCTTTTGTACGGCTGCAGCAAGCCGCGCAGGCGCTGGCCCAGCAAATGGATGGACTGATCACCGATGGTGCTGGCCAGGTGCTGGCAGAGCAGGTCATGCAGCAGATTGGTCTGGACCTCGAGCATCTGTATGACGCGCTGGACCAGCGCGAGCTCTCTGCTGGCTCGCTGCAGGCACGGCGACTGTTTTCCTGAACGGCATTGCGGCATGTCCAATCCGGACCTGTTTGCCAGCCTCGCACCTGCTGCTGTAGACCCGTCTCCAGCCGAGCGCGCCGCATGGCTGAGCGAGCAACTGCACCACCACGCGCACCTGTACTACACGCTCGATGCCCCACAGATCCCGGACGCCGAATACGACCGGATGTTCCGCGAGCTGCAGGCGCTGGAGGCGTCGCATCCTGAACTCCTGAGTCCCGATTCCCCCACGCAGCGGGTAGGCGGTCAGGTGCTGGAGGCGTTCGCGCCGGTGCGCCATGCCTTGCCCATGCTGAGCATCCGCACCGAAACCGACACCCAGGCCAGCGGCGCCCAGGCCTTCGATGCCCGGATCCGGAGAGAACTGAAGCTGCAGGACGGCGACCCCCCGGTGCGTTATGTGGCCGAGCTCAAGTTCGATGGCCTGGCGATGAATCTGCGCTACGAAAACGGTGTCCTCGTGCAGGCGGCCACCCGAGGGGATGGCGAAACCGGCGAAGATGTCACACACAATGTGCGCACCATTGGCCAGGTGCCGCTGCGCCTGCCCGAGGGCGTGCCTGGCGTGCTGGAGGTCCGTGGCGAGGTCTATATGGCACGCGCCGATTTCGAGGCCCTGAACGCGCGTCAGCGCCAGCGCATCGCCGCCGGCGCCAGGGGCGAAAAAACCTTTGTCAATCCGCGCAATGCCGCCGCCGGTGCAGTCCGGCAGCTCGACTCGAAGATCGCAGCTGGGCGTCCCCTGAGCTTTTTCGCCTATGGCCTGGGCGAGGTCTCGGCCACGGCGGATGGCCGCTTGCTGTGGTTGACCCACCACGACATCCTCATGCAGCTCAGGGCCTGGGGCTTTCCGGTGGCGGGGCAGACGGCGCTGGTGCATGGGGCGCAGGGTCTGGTGGAGTTCCACCAGCGCATCGCTGCACAGCGCGACAGCCTGCCCTACGACATCGACGGCGTGGTCTACAAGGTCGATGCACTGGATTTGCAACAGCAACTGGGCTTTGTCACCCGGGAGCCACGCTGGGCGGTGGCCCACAAATACCCGGCGCAGGAGGAAATCACGCAGGTACTGGCCATCGACGTACAGGTCGGGCGCACCGGCAAGCTCACCCCGGTGGCCAAGCTGGCCCCGGTGTTTGTGGGTGGTGTCACGGTCACCAATGCAACCCTGCACAACGAGGACGAGGCGCGCCGCAAGGATGTCCGGGTGGGCGACACTGTGGTGGTACGCCGTGCCGGCGATGTGATCCCCGAGGTCGTCTCGGTGCTGCCGGAAAAGCGCCTGCACGAAGCGCAGGTCTTCAGCATGCCCCGCCAGTGTCCGGTCTGCGGCAGTGATGCCGAGCGGGAGGATGGCGAGGCCGATGTCCGCTGCAGCGGCGGGCTCTTTTGCGCGGCCCAGCGCAAGCAGGCTGTGCTGCACTACGCCCAGCGGCGCGCACTCGACATCGAGGGCCTGGGCGACAAGCTGGTGGATCAGCTGGTCGATTCGGGTCGCGTCCACACCTTGGCCGACCTCTACGGCTTGCAGCTGCAGGATCTGGCAGGAATGGACCGCATGGCCGAAAAGTCGGCGCAGAATCTGCTCGATGCCCTGGCCTCGTCGCGGCAGACAAGCCTGCCACGCTTCCTTTTTGGCCTGGGCATTCGCCATGTGGGCGAGGCCACGGCCAAGGCCCTGGCGCGGCATTTTGGCCAGTTGCAGGCCATCATGGATGCCAGCGAAGAGGCGCTCGCACAGGTCGACGACGTGGGCCCTGTGGTGGCCCGCAGCATCCACACCTTTTTTGCCCAGCCTCACAACCGCGAGGTGGTACAGGCCTTGCGCAGCGCAGGGGTGCAGTGGCCAGAAGGCGAGGCCCTTGCCCCCACCGAAATGCCGCTGGCAGGCATCACCGTGGTGCTGACGGGCACCTTGCCCACGCTGGGTCGCGAAGAAGCCAAAGACAAGCTCGAAGCCCTGGGCGCCAAGGTGGCCGGTTCGGTCAGCAAGAAAACCAGTTATGTGGTGGCCGGCGCTGAAGCCGGCAGCAAGCTCGAAAAGGCCCAGTCCCTGGGGGTTCCAGTGCTCGATGAGTCCGGCCTGATGCAGCTGCTGGCAGGGGGCCGGCCATGACCGTCCGTGACATTCTGAAGATGGGCGATGCCCGCCTGCTGCGTGTGGCTGAACCGGTCGAGGCTTTCGATACCCCCGACCTCCACGCCCTGATCGCCGACATGCACGAGACGATGGCGGCCGTCCACGGCGCCGGCCTCGCTGCGCCACAGATTGGCGTGAACCTGCAGCTGGTGATTTTCGGCAGTGCTGCGCGCAACCCGCGCTACCCGGAGCGTCCCGCCGTGCCGCCGACGGTGCTGATCAATCCGGTCATCTCCCCACTCGGACCGGAGCAAGAAGAGGACTGGGAGGGTTGCCTTTCGGTGCCAGGTCTGCGCGGCGTGGTGCCGCGCTTCTCGCGCATCCGTTACACAGGTTTTGATGCCCAGGGCAAGGCGATTGACCGAACGGTGGACGGCTTTCATGCCCGGGTAGTGCAGCACGAATGCGACCACCTGATCGGCAAGCTTTACCCGATGCGGGTGCGTGATTTCAGCCGCTTTGGTTTCACCGAGGTGCTGTTTCCGGGCATCAGCGCGGCCGAGGACGACTGATCACAGCCGGGCCAGCCGCTGCAAGGCCAGTTGCAGTGTTTCGTCCTTCTTGGCAAAACAAAAGCGGATGACCTGCTGGTCGAAGCCCTCTCCATAAAAGGCGGACAGCGGGATCGCGGCCACCCCCACGTCGGTGGTCAGCCATTTGCAGAACTCGGCCTCGCCCAATTGCTTCTCGGGCACCGACAGACCCGAGATGTCCACGCACTGGAAATAGGTGCCCTCGCTGGGCAGCAGACGGAACTTTGTCTGTGCAAGGCCTTGCCGGAACAGGTCGCGTTTGCGCTGGTAGAAGGCGGGCAGCTCAAGGTAGGGCTTCGGGTCGGCCATATAACGTGCCAGTCCGTGCTGCATCGGGGTGTTGACGGTAAAGACATTGAACTGGTGGATCTTGCGGAACTCGGCGCTCAGGCTGGCCGGCGCCGCCACCGTGCCAATCTTCCAGCCTGTCACGTGGTACGTCTTGCCAAAGCTCGAGACGATGAAGGCGCGCGCCGCCAGCCCCTCGAACTGTGCTGCACTCCAGTGGCGGTTCGGGGCATACACCATGTGTTCGTAGACTTCGTCGGAAATCAGCAGCACGTTGGTCGGCGCCAGAATGTCCTGCAGTTGCAGCATCTCCTCGCGGGTCCAGACCATGCCACTGGGGTTGTGCGGCGAATTGATCAGGATGGCCCGGGTTTTGGGGGTGATGGCGGCGGCGATCCGGTCAAAGTCGGGCCGGAAGCTGCCAGGGGTCAGCGGCACGCGCACCACCACGCCACCGGCCAGCTCGATGTTGGGCACATAACTGTCGTAGCAGGGCTCGAGTACGACCACCTCGTCACCCGGGTGCACGATGGCCAGGATGGCGGTCAGGATGGCCTGGGTGGCGCCGGCCGTGACGGTGATTTCGGTGACCGGGTCGTATTGGCGGCCATAGAGCGCTGCGATCTTGGCGGCCATGGCCTCGCGCAGGGGGGCTACCCCGGTCATCGGCGGGTACTGGTTGAGTCCTTCGCGCATGGCGTCGTTGACCAGGTCCAGCAGCCGGGTGTCGCAGCCGAAATCCGGAAAGCCCTGGCCGAGGTTGACAGCACCCTTGTCTGCGGCCAGGGCCGACATGACGGTGAAGATGGTGGTGCCCATCTGGGGGGTCTTGGACGGGAAAACAGGCGTGCGGGCGTTCATGCGGTGTTCAAAGTTCGTAATCGTTGGCCTGACCGGACATGGCCTTGGCCACCAGGCTGGTGGTCAGGCGTTCACTGAGCAGCTCGGCGAACTGGTAGACAAAGTGTCGCAGATAGGCCCCGCGCTTGAAGGCCACACGCGCGACATTCATGCCCAGCAGCGGACCCAGCGGACGCACGGCCAGGTCCTGCACCGGGTCGTCCTTGACCGCCATCTCGGCGACGATGCCCACGCCCAGCCCCAGGCGCACATACGTCTTGATCACGTCCGAGTCGATCGCCTCCAGGGCAATCCGCGGGTGCAGTTTTTTGGCCTCGAAGGCGTGGTCGATGCGGGTGCGGCCGGTGAAGGAGGGGTGGTAGGTGATCAGCGGGTACTGGGCAATGTCTTCCAGCGTCAGGCGCTTGGTGTGGGTCAGCGGATGGTCCTGGGGCAACACCAGCACGTGCTGCCATTCGTAGCAGGGCAGGGTCACCAGGTCTTCGTAGGCGGAAAGGGATTCGGTCGCAATCCCGATTTCGGCCACGTCCTGCAGCAGCATCTGTGCGACCTGGTCGGGCGCCCCCTGGTGCAGGCTGATATTGACCTGGGGGTACTGCTCGCGCAGTCGGGCCACCGGCAAGGGCAACACATACCGGGCCTGGGTGTGGGTGGTGGCAATCGAGAGGGTGCCACTGTCCTGTGCGCTGTACTGGTCACCGATCTTGCGCAGGTTGCCCACTTCGCGCAGGATCACCTCGATGCTCTTGAGCACATGCTGGCCTGGTTCGGTGACGCGTTTGAGGCGCTTGCCATGTCGGGCGAAGATCTCGATGCCCAGTTCCTCCTCGAGTTCGATGATGGCCTTGGAGACGCCCGGTTGCGATGTGTGCAGCGCGCGGGCGGCTTCTGTGAGGTTGAGGTTGCGGCGGACCGCTTCCTGGACGAATCGGAATTGGTGCAAATTCATAATCGAATGGCCATATCGGACAGCCGAATTATGCCTTCTGGTTTTATGCGGGGTGGGGCTTCTGCAGCGCCAGGCGGGCCAGACAGCGGGTGAGCTCGGGCATTTCACCGACGGCCGGGAGCAACTCGAGCCGCAATTCGGGGTGGCGTTGCCGCAATTGGGCCACCAGCGCGGGCAGGTCTTCGCGGCCGTGGCGGCCCACGCCCAGGAACATCGGCACGATGCGGATTGCCCCATGGCCCTCGGCCAACAAGGCCTGAACCACCGTCGGCAAGTCCGGTGCCGTCAGTTCGAGGAAGGCGCAACGCACCGCGACCTGCGGTGATTGGCGGTGCATTTCCTCGGCCACCGCATCGATCGCGACGCGCCACAAGGGGTCGCGCGAGCCATGCGCAAAGAGCACCACGGCGAAAGCAGAATGTTTCATCGTCTGAGCACCATCCAGCCGAAGGCGGCCAGCGAAATCAGGGTGTAAATGAGCGAAGGGGCGGCCGAAGTGACCCAGGGCTCCCAATTGCGCAGGTTGCCAATGTGGTTGAAGACGTTGTTGAGCAGGTAAAAGCTGATGCCCGCCATCACGCCGCCAAACACATGCCCTGCGATCTGCCCCGATCGGAAATGCAGATAGGCGTAGGGCAGGGCCAGTGTCAGCATGACCAGGCAGCTCAAGGGGTAGAACACCTTGCGCCAGAGCTCGATTTCGTAGGGCTGGGCGTTCTGGTTGTTCTGGCCGAGGTGGCGGATATAAAGAACCAGGTCCCAGATTTTCATGCGGTCAGGGCTGACCAGCGCGGCAGCCACCATGTCGCTGGAGATCTGGGTGGGCCAGTCCAGCCGGGGCAACTGCTGCCTGTGCATGGTGACCGATTCGCCCTGCAGGCGCAGGGTCATCAACTGCACATCGCGCAGGTGCCAGGCGCCTTGTCCGAACTCGGCCTCTTGCGCCCGCAGGCTGCCGAGCAGTGCCCCGTGCGCATCAAAGCGCTGGATCTGTACCTGAACCATGCGTGCATCCTTGTTCATGGCCCGCACGTTGATCGCGTACTGCTGTTCGCCCTGGCGCTCCTTGAGCCATGCGCCGGTCTGACCCGAAGTCAGCTCGCCCCGGAAGCGGGCCTTGAGCAGCAGCCCCTGCTGCTCTGCCCAGGGTGCGAGGTAGTCGCCCAGCAAGAGCGTGACCAGCACAAATACCCAGCCGAGCTTGAGCAGCATGCCCAGGGCACGGACCGGGCTCAGACCGCCCGAGCGCAGGATGGTGAACTCGGAACTCTGGGCCAGGCGCGCCATCACGAAGATGCTGCCGATCAGCACCGAAATGGGCAGCAGGTCGTAGAGGTGACCTGGCACCTGTGAGGCCACCATCCACAGCGCATGCTGGATTCGGTAGCCCTGAGGAGCCAGTCTTGCCAGGTTCTGCAACTCCTCGACCATGTCAAAGAAGACAAACAGTGCCAGAAAGCCGATGGCCACGAAGCAGACGGCCACAACAATTTCCCTGTACAGCAGGCGGCGTACCGTCTTCATGGTGCCATCTTCCCGATCTGCTGGGGCAAGAGGTCGCGCCAGGACCATTGTCGGTGCCGCACCCACAGCCAGGCCAGAGTGAGGGCGCTGGCCGATCCGTGCAGCAGCAACATCCACTCGAGCAGGCCATAGCGGCCATGCGCTATCCAGTTCTGCCCGATGTTGACCAGGTTGTAGTACACGACAAAGACCAGCATCGCCAGTGCGAACTGGTAGCTGCGACCGCGTCTGGGGTTGACGGCCGACAGCGGCAGGGCCATCAAAGTGAAATTCAGGGCGCAGATCGACAGGCCCAGGCGCCAGGACAACTCGCCCTGATTGACCGGTGTGGGATCCTGCAGCAGGCCCAGGGTGGGCAACTGGCGGCTGGCCTGCAGGCCGGTATTGCGGACCATGGACTCATCGACCAGCAGCTCGTAGCGCTCGAAGCGCGTCCAGCGTGACTCACCCGTGGAAGGCTGGTAGAGCCATTGTTCACCATCCTCAAGCAGCAGCAAACGGTCCTGGCCGCGCCATTCGATCCGCCCGCGCCGGGCGGTGGTGGTGATTTCCAGATCGATTTCCGTGCTGGAGATGTACACGTTGGTGCCTGTGGTCTGGTCGGGCGAGTCCTTGTCGATGAAAAACACGCGCCGCCCCCCCGAGGACTCCTGAAAGCGACCGGGCGCCACCCGTTCGACATCGTTGCGCTTGTCGTAGCGCTCACGCAATTCCTGGATCTGCTGGTTGCTCCAGGGCCAGACCAGCAGGGCCAGCAAGGCAATCGCCAACAGAACAGGCCAGGCAAAACGCAGCAGGACCGGCACAAAGGAGGCGATGCTCTGGCCACTGCTCAGCCAGATGGCCATCTCGCTGTCGCTGTAGATCCGCGAGAGGGTGGCGATGACCGAGATGAAAAGACTCAGGGCCAGGATGGTGGTGAGCTGACTGGCCATGCTGAAACCCATGACCAGCAGCACTTCGGAGGGGTTCACCGAGCCCCGGCTGGCCTGTCCCAGCGTGCGGATCAGCATGATGGTCATGACGATGGTCAGTATCACCACAACGGTGGCCACGAAGTTCCTCGCCAGGTCCTTGCGCAGAGAAGAATCGAATAACATTGAGCGAGAAAAGGACGTTGCCGACGATGAAATTTGAAATCCGCCAAACCACACTGACTCAAGCCGCCCAGGGCGCACACGATGCCCTGGTGGTCCTCTGGCCCGATGCCGCCCGCGAAGACGGCGCCTTGGCCGAATGGATCGGCAAGGCCAGGCGTCAAGGCGACTTCAAGGACAGCCCTGGAGCCGTCCTGCAATCTTACGGCATGGGCGGGGTCAAGCCCCGCCATGTGCTGGTGGTGGCCTGTGGCCAGGGCCAGTCGCGCGAGGTCCGCAAGGCGCTGCGTGCCGCCTGCGGTGCCCTGCAATCTGCGCAGGTCAGCAGCCTGTCGGTCTTTTGTGCGGGGCAGGGTCTGCCGGCAGGCCTTGTGCGTTCAATCGCCTCGGAGCTGGCCGATGCCACCTACACCTATGGCCACACCCTGAGCAAGCCACGACCTCGACAACTCGCCCGGGTGGTGATCGGCATGGCCGTCCTGTCTGCAGCTCACAAAACGGCCTTGCAGCAGGCGCAGGCGCTGGTGCAGGGCGTCGAACTGGCCAAGGAATGGGCCAACCGGCCGGCCAACCACGCCACGCCAAGCCATCTGGCCCAGGCCGCCCGTGCGCTGGCCAAGCACCCCGGTGTCAGCTGCAAGGTGCTGGGACCCCGGGAGGTCGAGCGCCTGGGCATGGGGGCTTTCCTGGCAGTGGCCCGCGGCGCCGTGGAGCCTCTGCGTTTCATTGTGCTGGAGTACAAGTCCAGGCAGGCCAAGGGCGCACCGGTGGTGTTGGTGGGCAAGGGCATCACCTTCGACACTGGCGGCATCTCCATGAAGCCGGCTGCCGAGATGGATGAGATGAAGTTCGATATGAGTGGCGCCGCCAGCGTGCTCGGTGTTTTCGAGGCCCTGGCCCGACTGCAACCCGCACTGCATGTGGTCGGCCTGATCCCCGCCACCGAAAACATGCCCGATGGCCAGGCGGTCAAGCCTGGGGATGTGGTCACCAGCATGAGTGGTCAGACCATCGAGATCCTCAACACCGACGCCGAAGGCCGGCTCGTGCTGTGCGATGCGCTCACTTACGCCGAACGCTACAAGCCTGCGGCGGTGATCGACATCGCCACCCTGACCGGGGCCTGCGTGATCGCCCTGGGTGCCGTGCGCAGCGGCCTGTTCACACCGGACGATGCGCTGGCCGACGACCTGATGCAGGCGGGTGAGGCTTCCGAAGACCTGTGCTGGCGGATGCCGCTCGATGACGAGTATGCCGATGGCCTCAAGAGCCGTTTCGCCGATGTGGCCAACGTCGGTGGCCGCGCCGCAGGATCGGTCACGGCGGCCAAATTCCTGCAGCGTTTTGCAGGCAAGCTGGCCTGGGCGCACCTGGACATTGCCGGGACCGCCTGGCGCAGTGGCGCCGCCAAGGGCGCCACGGGGCGGCCGGTCGCGCTTTTGCTCGAATACCTCCTGTCCCGCCAGGGCCAGAAGGCAGGCGCCAAGGGCGCCGCCCGCATCGCCTGACAAGGTCCATGGCGCGCATCGAGTTCCATTTCAACGCACCGGCGCTGGTGCAGTACAGCTGCCGCCTGTTGCGCAAGGTGCATGCACGCGGACTGCGCGCGCAGGTGGTGGGCCACGCCACTACGCTGGCGCAGCTGGACCAGGCCTTGTGGACTTTTTCTGCCCTGGATTTTCTGCCCCATTGCCTGGCCGATGCGCCCGTGGCGCTGCGGCAGTCCTCATGTGTCCTGCTGACCGAGCAGCCCCGGCCCGATTGGACACAGCAGGTGCTGATCAATCTGGGGGAATTGGTACCCGAGGGCTTCGAAGGTTTCGAGCGGGTGATTGACGTGGTCAGTGTCGATGCGCTGCACAGGGCCCACGGCCGCGAGCGCTGGCGTCACTACAGCCGGCTCGGGCATGAACTCGTGCGGCATGATTTGGCGCAGACGACCCAGGAGTGAGGATGCCCCCTGACCGGCAGCCTGTCGCCCAAGAAAAAAAGCGCCCGCAGGCGCTTTTTTTTGATGTGGGTTCTGGCGGAGCAGGCGGGATTCGAACCCGCGGTGGGCTATTAACCCACACACGCTTTCCAGGCGTGCGACTTAAACCACTCATCCACCGCTCCAGAGCCTGCCATTGTACCAGCCCACAGCCTGGATTTCGGGCAGTGCGCCGGCTTTCTTCGCCCGACCAGCCCAAGAAATCTTGCATGAACACGCGGTCGAGGACCGATTTTTCCTTAAACTTCGCGGCTGATCCCCCCATGGAGGGCCGCTGGCGCCCTGACCCGCATGAAATTCCGTTTCCCGATCGTCATCATTGACGAAGACTACCGCTCCGAGAACACCTCAGGCCTGGGCATCCGTGCGCTGGCCCAGGCGATTGAAACGGAAGGCTTTGAAGTGCTGGGGGTGACCAGCTATGGCGATCTGTCGCAGTTTGCACAGCAGCAAAGCCGCGCCAGCGCCTTCATCCTCTCCATCGATGACGAAGAGTTCACGCCCGGTCCCGACCTCGATCCGGCCGTGCTGAACCTGCGCGCCTTCATCGAGGAAGTGCGCCGCAAGAACGCCGATGTGCCGATCTACATCTACGGTGAAACCAAGACCAGCCAGCACCTGCCCAACGACATCCTGCGCGAGTTGCACGGCTTCATCCACATGTTTGAGGATACGCCCGAGTTCGTGGCGCGCCACATCATCCGCGAAGCCAAGAGTTATCTGGAAGGCCTGCAACCGCCGTTTTTCAAGGCACTGCTCGATTACGCCGAAGATGGTTCGTATTCCTGGCATTGTCCGGGCCACTCGGGTGGCGTGGCCTTCCTCAAAAGCCCGGTGGGCCAGATGTACCACCAGTTCTACGGCGAGAACATGTTGCGCGCCGACGTGTGCAACGCGGTGGAAGAGCTCGGTCAGTTGCTTGATCACAACGGCGCCATCGGTGAGAGCGAGCGCAATGCAGCGCGCATCTTCAATGCCGACCACTGCTTTTTCGTCACCAACGGCACCAGCACCTCCAACAAGATGGTCTGGCACCACGCGGTGGCGCCGGGCGATGTGGTGGTGGTGGACCGCAACTGCCACAAATCCGTCCTGCACTCCATCATCATGACGGGCGCTGTGCCGGTGTTCCTCAAGCCCACGCGCAACCATTTCGGCATCATCGGCCCGATCCCCAAGAGCGAGTTCGAGCCTGCCGCCATCCAGGCCAAGATCAAGAAGAACCCGCTGCTCCAGGGCGTGGACGCCAAAAAGGTCAAGCCCCGCATCCTCACCCTGACGCAGTCCACCTACGACGGCGTGCTCTACAACACCGAGGCCATCAAAGGCATGCTCGACGGCTATGTGGAGAACCTGCACTTCGACGAGGCCTGGTTGCCGCATGCGGCCTTCCACCCCTTCTATGGTCCTTACCATGCCATGGGCAAGAAGCGGGCGCGGCCGAAAGACACCATGGTCTACGCCACACAGTCCATCCACAAGCTGCTGGCGGGGATCAGCCAGGCCAGCCATGTGCTGGTGCAGGACGCGCAAAACACCAAGCTGGACCGTCCACTGTTCAATGAGGCCTACCTCATGCACACCTCGACCAGCCCGCAATACAGCATCATTGCCAGCTGCGATGTGGCGGCTGCCATGATGGAGCCGCCCGGCGGCACGGCGTTGGTGGAGGAGAGCATTGCCGAAGCCCTGGACTTCCGCCGCGCCATGCGCAAGGTGGACGAGGAATACGGCAAGGACTGGTGGTTCAAGGTCTGGGGCCCCGAAAAGTTTGCGGACGAGGGCGTCGGCCGGGCCGACGACTGGATCCTGCGCAACGATCCGCGCAAGAAGGCCAGCAAGTGGCACGGCTTTGGCCAGCAGCTGGCCGATGGCTTCAACATGCTCGATCCGATCAAGTCGACCATCGTGACGCCTGGCCTGGACCTGGACGGCAAGTTTGACAAGACCGGCATCCCGGCCTCCATCGTGAGCAAGTTCCTGACGGAGCACGGCGTGGTGGTGGAGAAGACCGGCCTCTACAGCTTCTTCATCATGTTCACCATTGGCATCACCAAGGGCCGCTGGCACACCCTGCTGACCGCCTTGCAGCAGTTCAAGGACGATTACGCCAGGAACCAGCCGATGTGGCGCATCATGCCGGAGTGCTGTGCCAAGCACCCGCGCTATGAGCGGATGGGGCTGCGCGACCTCTGCCAGCATGTTCACGAGATGTACGCCCGCTACGACATCGCCCGGCTGACGACCGAGATGTACCTGTCGGACCTGACGCCCGCCATGACCCCAGCCGATGCCTATGCCCACATTGCCCGCCGCAAGACCGAACGCGTGGAGATTGACCACCTGGAAGGACGCGTCACGGTGGGTCTGGTGACGCCTTACCCGCCGGGCATTCCGCTGCTGATTCCGGGTGAGGTGTTCAACCGCAAGATCGTGGATTACCTCAAGTTCGCCCGCCAGTTCAACCTGGAGTGCCCCGGCTTCGAAACCGACATCCACGGCCTGGTGGAGGTGGTGGGCGAGGACGGGAAAAAGCGGTATTACGCGGATTGCGTGAAGGTCTGAAATCGGCCCCAGTGACCCCGGCCCGCCATGGGGGCCGCGGGCAAGGCGCCCTGGCCATGCCGGCCGCGGGTCAGGCGGCGTTCAACAAGTCACTCAGCAGCCAATCAGGCCTGTGCTGCGGGTTCTGCAATCCCGCCGACCACCTGGCTGAAACCGCCGTCTACATTGGTGATTTCGGCCGTCACGCCTGCGGCCAAATCGGACAGCAGGAAGGCCGCCACATTCCCCACATCGTCGATGGTCACGTTGCGGCGGATGGGGGAATTCTCGGCGGCCACCGACAGGATCTTTCCGAAGCCCTTGATGCCGCTGGCTGCCAGTGTCTTGATCGGGCCGGCGGAGATGCCGTTGGCACGCAGCCCCCGGCCCTGCGAACCCAGTGATTCCGCCAGGTAGCGCACCGAGGCCTCCAGGCTGGCCTTGGCCAGGCCCATGGTGTTGTAGTTCGGCACGGTGCGGATGGCGCCCAGGTAGGACAGGGTCAGCACCGCCGCATTGTCATTGAGCATGGGCAGGGCTGCCTTGGCCATGGCCGGAAAGCTGTAGGCGCTGATGTCGTGCGCGATCTTGAAGGCTTCGCGCGAGAGGCCATCCAGGAAGTCGCCGGCAATCGCCTCGCGCGGGGCATAGCCGATCGCATGCACGAACCCATCGAAGGTGGGCCAGTGCGCCGACAGGTCCTTGAACAGCCGCTCGATCTGCTCGTCGCTGCCGACATCACAGTCAAACACCAGTGAAGAACCGAAGTCGGCGGCAAACTCGGTGATGCGGTCCTTGAAGCGTTCGCCCACATAGCTGAAGGCCAGTTCGGCGCCCTGGGCATGGCATGCCCTGGCGATGCCGTAGGCAATCGATCGGTTGGACAGCACGCCGGTGATCAGCAGCTTTTTGCCTGCGAGGAAACCTGTTTTTGTGGTCATGGGGGAAACTCCGGGAAATTCTGGGCAGAATTGTCGCATGCGAAAACCGTGGGTCTGTTTCGCCCGTGGCTGGGCCATCGGGGTGTGCTTGCTGGCATGCGGCCCGCTGTGGGCGGCCCATGCCTACGGCCAGTTTGGCGAGGTCAAGTACCCGGCCGGATTCGCGCATTTCGATTACGCCAATCCGCAGGCGCCCAAGGGCGGCGAGATGGTGCTGGTGCCGCCGACGCGGCAGTCCAACTTCGACAAGTACAACCCCTTCACCCTCAAGGGCAGCGCTCCGCCCGCGCTCTCGGGGCTGCTCTTCGACACCCTGCTGACGGGCACGATGGACGAGCCCACCACCGCCTATGGCCTGCTGGCGCGCGAGATCCTGGTGGCAACCGACCGGAAATCGGTCACCTTTGAACTCCATCCGCAGGCGCGATTCCACAACGGTGACCCCGTCCTGGCGCATGATGTGAAGTTCAGTTTCGAACGGCTGACGAGCAAGGCGGCGGCACCCCAGTTCCGCACCTATTTCAGTGAGGTCAAGGCAGCTGTGGTGGAGGGTGATCGCCGCATCCGTTTCGATTTCGTGCGCGCCAGCAGCGAGCTGCCTCTGATCGTCGGCAGCCTGCCGGTGTTCAGCCGCGCCTGGGGTCAGACAGCCACAGGCCACAAACCGCTGGACCAATTGGTCACCGACATCCCGATCGGCTCCGGACCCTACACCATCGGACCGGTGCAATTCGGCAAGGACATCACCTACGTGCGTGACCCGAATTACTGGGCGCGCGACCTCAATGTGCGGCGCGGCCTCTACAACTTTGACCGCATCACCTACAAGATCTACAAGGACAGCACGGCCCAGCTCGAAGCCTTCAAGGCGGGCGAGTTCGACTACATCCAGGCCTTCATCGCCCGCGAATGGGCGCGGGCCTACACGGGCCGCCAGTTTGATCGGGGCGAGATCATCAAGGCCGAGTTGCAGCACCGCAATGCAGGTGACTTCCAGGGCTTTCTGCTCAATACCCGTCGCCCCAAGTTCCAGGACGTGCGGGTGCGCCAGGCCATCGGCCTGGCCATGGACTACGAGTGGATGAACCGGCAACTGTTCTACAACGCCTATGCCCGGGTGCGGGGCTTTTTTGTGGGCAGCGACTTTGAGGCCAAAGGCAGACCGGGCGCGGATGAGCTGGTCCTGCTCGAACCCTTGCGTCTGCAGCTGCCGGCCGCAGTGTTCAACGAGGCGGTGCCGTTGCCTCCCGTCACCTCGCTGGACCCGGCTTCGGGCCACACCCTGCGCGATCATCTGCGCCAGGCCCGTGACCTGCTCAGGGCTGCGGGCTGGACCATCCAGCAGGGCAAGCTGCGCAATGCCAGAGGCGAGGTTTTCCGCATCGAGTTCCTCGACAATTCCGGCTCCATGGGCCGGGTGGTCACACCCTATGCCAAGAACCTGGAAAAACTCGGTTTCGAGGTGCAGTACAGGGTGATCGACTTTGCCCTCCTCAAAAAGCGCATGGACCAGTTCGATTTCGACATCATCAGCAGCCGCACAGTGGGGAGCGAAGCGCCGGGCACGGAGCTGCTCGAGCGTTTTGGTGCCCGGGCGGCCGACACCGAAGGCTCGGGCAACATGATGGGCATCAAGGACCCCGCCGTCGATGCCCTGCTGGACAAGGCGGTGGGTGCCCAGAGCCGGCCGCAGCTGGTGGCCGCCCTGCGCGCACTCGACCGGGTGTTGCGGCATGGCCACTATGTCGTGCCGCACTGGTATGGCGCAGTCCACCGCGTGGCCTGGCGCGCCGGCAAGTTCGGCAAACCCGAGGCGATGCCTCTGTACTACCAGCCCGAGGCCTGGGTCACCAGTGTCTGGTGGGCCGCGTCGGGCCAGGGGCGTTGACATGCTCAGTTACATCCTCAAGCGCCTGCTGCTCATGGTTCCCACGCTGTTGGGCGTGCTGCTGCTGACCTTTGTGGTGATCCAGTTTGTGCCGGGCGGTCCGGTCGAGCAGATGGTGGCCCAGCTGCAGGGCCGTGATTCGGGCGGTGAGGGGGCAGCGGCAGCAGGAGCTGGCTACCGTGGTCGTCAGGGCGTGGATGCCAAGCGCATCGAGGAAATCAAGGCGCTGTATGGCTTTGACAAGCCGCCCGCAGAGCGGTTCTGGATGATGCTGGGCCAGTTTGCACGTTTCGACCTGGGCAAGAGTTTTTTCTATCCCAAGGACGTGTGGACCCTGATCCAGGAGAAGCTGCCGGTCTCGATCAGCCTCGGGCTGTGGACATTCTTCATCAGCTACCTGGTTTCGGTCCCGTTGGGCATTGCCAAGGCGGTGCGTGCGGGCAGCCGATTTGACACCATTACCAGCCTGATCGTGCTGGTGGGTTACGCGATTCCGGGCTTTGTGCTGGGTGTGGCCTTGCTGGTGGTCTTTGGCGGGCAGCTGCAATGGTTTCCGCTGCGCGGCTTGACCTCCTCGAACTGGGAGCAGTTGTCCTGGGGTGCCAAGGTGGTGGACTACCTCTGGCACATTGCGCTGCCGGTCACTGCCAGCGTGCTGGGGGCCTTTGCCGTGACCACCATGCTGACCAAGAACGCTTTCCTTGAGGAAATTCGCAAGCAGTACGTGCTGACTGCCCGAGCCAAGGGCCTGGGCGAGCGGCGCGTGCTCTGGCACCACATCATGCGCAATGCGCTGATCCCGATCGTGACCGGTTTTCCGGCCGCCTTCATCGGCGCTTTCTTCACCGGCTCGCTGCTGATCGAAACCCTGTTCTCGCTCGATGGCCTGGGCCTGCTGAGTTACGAATCCGTGATCCGCCGCGACTACCCGGTGGTGCTGGGCACGCTGTACCTGTTCACCCTGATCGGGCTGGTCACCAAACTGATCAGCGACCTGTGTTACGTCTGGGTGGACCCCCGGGTGAAGTTCGACCGATGAGCGCCTTGCCCCACGCCCAGCTGTCGCCTGCGCGCCGCGCCTGGCTGCGTTTTCGCCGCCACCGGCTGGGCTTTGCCAGCCTGGTGCTGTTCACACTCCTGTTTGTGCTGAGCCTGGGTGCCGAGCTGCTCAGCAACGACAAGCCCCTGGTGGTCCGTTACGCGGGGCAGTGGTACTTTCCGGTGGTTCAAAGCCTGCCCGAGACCGTCTTTGGTGGTGACTTTGAGACCCCTGCCGATTACCTCGATCCCTTCATCGGCCAGCAACTGGCCAAGGACGGCAACTGGGCCCTGTACGCACCCAACCGCTACCATCACGGGACGCTCGATTATTTCGCGCCCCTGCCCAATCCCGCGCCGCCGAGCAGCCGTAACTGGCTGGGCACCGACGACCGCGGCCGCGATGTGCTGGCCCGTCTGGTCTACGGCTTTCGCATTTCCATTCTCTTCGCGCTGGCACTGACGGCCATCGGTGTGCTGCTGGGCGTGCTCACCGGAGCCATCCAGGGCTTTTTTGTGGGCAAGACCGATCTGGTGTTGCAGCGCTTCATCGAAGTCTGGAGCGCCATGCCCGAGCTCTACTTGCTGATCATTTTCTCGGCGGTGTTCGAACCCAGCGTGACCCTGCTGTTGATCCTGCTGAGCCTGTTTGGCTGGATGGGGCTGTCGGATTACGTGCGTGCCGAATTCCTGCGCAATCGCCAGCTCGACTATGTCAAGTCGGCGCGTGCGCTGGGCCTGCCCCACCGGACCATCATCTGGCGGCATGTGCTGCCCAACAGCATGACCCCGGTGGTGACCTTTCTGCCCTTTCGCATGAGCGGCGCCATCCTCGCGCTGACTTCGCTGGATTTCCTCGGACTCGGTGTGCCACCCGGCACGCCCTCGCTGGGTGAGTTGCTGGCCCAGGGCAAGAACAACATCGATGCCTGGTGGATTTCTCTGTCCACATTCGCCGTGCTGGTCGTGACGTTGCTGCTGCTGACCTTCATGGGCGATGCGCTGCGCGATGCACTCGATCCCCGAAAGGCCGACGCATGACCGCCTTAGTGCCAGCCCAAGGCGAGAGGGTCGCTGCAGCCAGCAGCGGGCACAGTGGCGCCCCGCTGCTCGCCATCGAGGGCCTGCGCATCGCCTTTGATGGCAGCGAAGTCGTGCACGGGGTGAGCCTGTCGATCGCGCCCGGCGAGCGCCTGGCGCTGGTGGGGGAGTCCGGTTCAGGCAAGTCGGTCACCGCCCTGGCCATCCTCCGCTTGCTGGAGTCGGCCCAAATGACGGGTTCTGTGCGCTGGCAGGGCAGGGAACTGCTGTCGCTGGACGAGCGCGAGATGCGTGCGATCCGGGGCGACGAGATCGCCATCGTCTTCCAGGAGCCAATGACCGCCCTCAATCCGCTGCTGAGCATCGGCCAGCAGATCGCCGAGGTGCTCGAATTCAAGAAAGGACTCAAGCCCACTGAAGCCTGGCAGCGTGTGTACCTGTTGCTGCAGGACGTTGGCATCGAAGCCCCCGAGCGCCGCGCCCGCAGCTACCCACACCAGCTCTCGGGCGGGCAGCGCCAGCGCGCCATGGTGGCCATGGCGTTGGCCAGCGAACCCAAATTGCTGCTGGCCGACGAGCCCACCACGGCACTCGACGCCAACCTGCGCCTGCAGATGCTGCAGCTGCTGGCACGCCTGCAGGAGCGCACCGGCATGGCGGTGCTGCTGATCACGCACGATCTGGCACTGGTGCGCCATTTCGCGCAGAAGATCGCGGTCATGGAGAGCGGCCATCTGGTCGAGCAGGGCGACTGCGCCAGTGTCTTTGCCCGGCCAGTGCATGCCTACACCCGCAAGCTGCTGGCCAGCCGGCCCGACCGCGCTGGCCTGGCACCTTGTCCGGACGACGGCCCCGATGTGCTGCAGGCCTGCGGTCTGCGCGTGAGTTACCCCGTGCCGCTGCCCGGGCTGCGCGGCTGGTTCCGCCGGGGCCGTTTTGACGCCTTGCAGGGCGCGGACTTCAGCATTCGTGCAGGCATGACGCTGGGTGTGATGGGTGAATCCGGCTCGGGCAAGACCAGCCTGGCGCAGGCCGTGCTTGGTCTGATTCCGCACCAGGGCCGGCTGGACTTCGGCGGGCAGACCTGGTGCGGCCAGCCTGCGGCCGAGCGGGCGCTGCGCCGCCGTGTCCAGGTCGTTTTCCAGGACCCGTTTGGCAGCCTTTCGCCGCGCCGCACCGTGGGTGAAATCGTGGCCGAGGGCCTGCAACTGCACCAGCCCGAACTCGGACGTGCCGCGCTGCAGTCGCGGGTGCTGGACACGCTGGCCGAAGTCGGGCTCACGCCGCAGGCCTTTCCGGGCCTGCTGTCGCGTTACCCTCATGCCTTCTCGGGCGGCCAGCGTCAGCGCATCGCGCTGGCCCGGGCCCTCATCGTCGAGCCCCAATTGCTGGTGCTGGACGAGCCCACCAGTGCTCTGGACGTGACAGTGCAGCAGCACATCCTGGTTCTGCTGCAGACCTTGCAGCAGCGCCGAGGGGTGGCCTATCTGCTGATCACCCACGACCTGGATGTGCTGCGGGCGATGGCCCATGAAGTGCTGGTGCTGCAGGGGGGCCAGGTGGTCGAGTCCGGCCGGGCTGAGCAGGTGCTTGCGCAACCAGTCCATCCCTACACCCAGGGCCTGCTGTCTGCATTTGCCGCCTGAGCGCTCCTGCATGGTGGCGCCGACCGCCGTTTTTTCTTGAAAAATCACGCACTTAGGGTATTTTTCGGCTAAAATCCTGGCTTCACGACCAAACGGGCGGGTTCTCACCGCCCGTTTTTTTTGGTCGATCCATTTGAACCGTCAGGATGAACCGCTACCCGTGGCCTTGCAGCACATCGTCGAAGAAACCGTGACCGGACTGGGCTATGACCTGGTGGAGATCGAACGCTCTGCCGGCGGCCTGTTGCGCATCACCATCGATCTGCCCTGGTCGCCTGATTCGGCCACTGAACCCTTTGTGACCGTGGAGGACTGTGAAAAGGTCACCCGGCAACTGCAGTTCGCGCTTGAGGTGGATGGCGTGGATTACCGCAGACTGGAAGTGTCTTCGCCAGGCATTGACCGGCCGTTGCGCCACGAGCAGGATTTCGTGCGCTTTGCGGGCGAGATCGTCGACATCACCCTCAAGGCCCCGATGGGCGAGGCGGCGGGCGGTCTGGTCAACGCCAACCGCAAGAAATTCCGCGGCACGCTCGAGCGCGACGCCGCTGCCACCGGCTGGCAGATCGTCTGGAGCGACGAGCCCGAGGCCAAGCCTGGACAACGTGTGAGCAAAAAGCGCGTGCCTGCCCCGATGCAGGTGCTCGGCTTTAGCCTGGACGAACTGCGTGAGGCCCGCCTGGCGCCTGTGGTGGATTTCAAGGGGCGCAAGCCCAAAGGAAGCGCCTGATCCTTCAGGCAGACATTGATTGGAGCAAGCCCGCCATCGGGCTGTTGGAATAGGAGAGTCGAGTCATGAACCGCGAACTGTTGATGCTGGTGGATGCCATCTCGCGCGAGAAGAATGTCGAGCGCGATGTCGTGATTGGCGCCGTCGAGGCCGCCCTGGCCCAGGCCACCAAGAAGCTGTACGAAGGCGAGGTGGACATCCGCGTGTCCATCGACCGCGATTC
>JACCED011564196.1_pt1 | contig 53503 bp, 45 predicted proteins | sample 7455021 | NCBI WGS metagenome assembly JACCED01 (sample SAMN15323456, study PRJNA562643) | freshwater metagenome | isolation source: river surface water | place: USA:Blue River Watershed | collected 2017-08-19
CATGTCCATCAAGACGAGATTCATGAGTAGCTATTTCTCCATCATGTCCATCAAGACGAGATTCATGAGTAGCTATTTCTCCATCATGTCCATCAAGACGAGATTCATGAGTAGCTATTTCTCCATCATGTCCATCAAGACGAGATTCATGAGTAGCTAAAGAATTAGTATGATTAATAATAGTACTTTCAGCAGAATTTAATCTTGATTCATAATTATTTAAAGTAGAAAAATGAGAAGAAAGTTGTCCATCATGATTTCCTAATCTAGAATCAACAATTGATAATTGACCATCATGACCACCTAAACGGGAATCATGAACATTTAATCTATCTTCATGTAATTGAATATCATAAGATATACCATTATTATTTTTAATTTTCATTCTAGAATCACTATCAATATAAATTTTAGCATATTCTGAACCAAAGTCACCTTCAATAGAAATACCACTACCAATGGCACTGGCATTATTACCTGATTTATTAAGAGTGACTAAAGAATCTTTAATTTCGGTATTAGTAGATTGAACAGAATTAAGAGTACCACGAATATAAATAGTGTCAGTATTTTTACCTAAATAAATATTTTGTGAATTAGAATTAGAAGGATTTCCTATATAAATAGAACCTCCTGTAGATGCATCACCCAAAGTAACATTATTAGAAACATATTTCATGTAAGTTAAATCATTCATACCTCTAATATCTTCATTTTGTATTTTTCCAGTTACTTTAAGATTAGTATTCATTTGAACTGGTTGATTCATTGTTGAAGTTGAATTCATTGTGACTGATGAATTCATATTAACTGGTTGATTAGTATTAACTACACCATTAAATGATGATACTTGACCAACAGTTAAATTTTGACCAACATTTAATGAACCATTAATTTGTTCATTTCCAGTTATAACCGATGAAATTGTACGAATTGAATTTGATTGAACTTCACCTCCTACATTTAAAAAACCAGTGATATTTTCATTCGAATTAACTTGTAAAGTAGAATTCATTACAGTTGGACCATTGACAGTTAATCCTACTAAATTTCCTACTTTTGTTATTCCTGTTTGTTCAGTTGTTTTGATTTGACCATAAAGTCTAACAGCATTTACATCTTGAGCAGTAATTCCATTAATTATTTGTAATTGTGGAAATGAACCTCTACTTAATGATTCAACTTGTTCTGTTAATCCTAATATTTGATTTTGAATAGGTGCATCATTATATGTTGCTCCTGCTGGACCCATTGGTCCTTGAGCACCTGGAGGACCTTGTATACCTCTTTCACCTCTTTCTCCTCTTTCACCTTGAGGACCAACTGGACCAATTGGACCTTGAGCACCAGGGGGACCTTGAGGAATATTAAGTTGTTGTGAATCGACTGTGATTAAGACCATTTTTTATACTCTTTATTAAGATTTTTTATTTTATTTCGTGAAAATAAAATTTCCTTGTGTTTTTTACAAAGAAAAAAATATGTTATTAAAAATCTATTGCATATAATATTTTTATTGTAAAAAAAATATTATTTTTAGTTATTAAATTGATAATAAATATCACAATAAATTAATTTTTTTTACAATAAAAAATTTAAATATTTATATTTATTTGTAAAAAATACAAGGAAATTTTATTTTCACGAAATAAATTAAAAAATCTTATTAAAGAGTATAAAAATGCCAGTCCCTCGTTCTCAATTCTTACAAGATGTTTCACAAGCTTTAGTTGTATCAATTGTCTCACCAAATGCTTTTGGTGGTGACCAAGTCCAATTTCAAAATGATATAAATACAGCAGAACAAGCTACATATGTTGAAAATCCCACACCATTTGAAGCTTTTAATTTACCTAATATTTCACAAATTAATCCTAACTTTGTCCCTTCGGTTATTCCTGCTATGGAAAATACTATTATTACAAGTTTAGATTCACAAAGAGATCCAATTCAAAGAGCTGTTATTAACGATTTAGTACAAATTGCTAATCAAGTTAATAATCGTTCAGATATTGAACTTTTACTTCTTGAAAAATTAAATATGATTCTTCAATACTTACAAACTTCAGTTAAAAGTACTTCATATGCTGCTAAAGTTGTTTATTTATTAAACGAACTTAACAGTAAAAATAGTCTTTTATATACTAATTTTGCTCAAGGTACTTTAGAAGCTATTCAAGGTGTTGCTTTAAATCCTAAATTAAAAGATAAAGGTGGTTTCAGATTCTTCAATACTAATGTTCTTGATGGTGCTCAAAATATTATCTCTGTTCCTCGTCCTAAATTCACTCTTTTCAAAAAATCAAATTTCCGTACTTCCGAATCTTTCAGAGATTATATCTCTATTTTCGCTCGTGTTAAAAATACTATTTATCAACCAGGACAAAATCAATTCTCTGCTCCTACTGTTGTTTTCCACTTCTTCTCTAATGTTTCAAATGACCTCTTATATAAAGTTTATTTTACTCTTGGAAGTGGGTTTGATATTTACAATAATATTTCTTCTAACCCTACTTTAATTACTTGGGGTCAAGACCCTAGACAATTAAGTTTTGCTTCTCCTCGTGATTATGATTATTTAGTTTCATTAAACTTTAATAATATTTTCAGAGTTGAAAGATATGATGGTCAAACTCTTGAAATTGATAATGTTGCTTCTTCAGAATATGTTGCTAAATCAGATTTAATCAATATTATGAATCCTCTTATCTTAAAAGAAGTATCATTCGAATTCTTAGCTGAAAATAATAAAGATATTAATCCTATTGATACTACTCTTTTCAGTTTCGGAAATTTAGTTAAAGGTGGTTTACCTCAAGAATATGTTTGCTATCAACAATAAATTTATTTAATTTATTTTTTATAAAAATATAATTTTTTTAATTATTTATATATTATTAAATTTATAATATATTAATTAGAGAACAATACAAAAATGAAAGATTTTGATTATTTAGAAAAAAAAATAAAAGAACTTAAAAAAAAAATCTATAAAAATAAAGATTTTGATAATTTATCTTCTTTAAGTTCAGATTCATTTGATTTAAATAATAATATTAATGAATCAAACTTAAAAAAAATAAGTAAATATTTAAATTTTACACAAAAAAATACTAAAAGTTATAAATACAAAATAATATTAGTATTAATTTTATTATTTATTTTACATAAAAATAAAAATATGTTACCTTTTGTTTCAAATATTTTCAATAATTTTTTAAGTTCAAATGATATTAACCAATCTGAAGAATCAAATGATAAATCAGAAAATTCTGATAGTTTAAATGATTCTAATAATTTTTTAAGTTATTTTAATAATTTTTTAAAAAATAATAACTATTCTGATAAAGAATATAAAAATAATAATAATCTTAATAATAATAATATAAATAAAAATAATAAAATATCATCAAATTTACAAAATATTTTTGAAAATAATCAAAGAATAACTATGAATCATATTAATACTTTAAATTCTAAAATTCAAGAACATGATGATGATTTTGAAGATATTAATAAAAAAATAGAATTAATTCAAAAAAATATTATAAATATTGATGATGATATGAAAAATTTACAAACTAATATTTATTCTAATCATTTTAAACATAATATTCTTTCTAAAAAGAATTATTTTTTTAATAAACCTAGTTTATTCCTTTCTCCAGAAGAATTTAATAATAAATATATTGAATATCAAATCCAAAATAATTTTTTAGATAAAAATAAAAATTTAATTCCAAATCAACAAAATATTTATAATAATTTTTATCAAAATAATAAAAATAATTTTAATAATAATTTAATATCTGAAGATTCATCTTTAAAATATTCTGATATTTCTTTATCAGATATTTCACATGAAGATAATAATCATCACAATCATAATAATAATAATCTTAATAATAATCAAAATCATCAAAATAATAATAAAAATTGTGATATCAAAGAATATGTACCGCAATCAATATTTTTAAAAAATTATGAAAATTTAGAAGTATCTAATATCAATAATAAATTAACTTTTAATTTTAAAATTAGAAATTCTTATTATAATCATTTTAAATTATATTCTATTCTTAATCAAGAATTCTTTGGATTAATAAAAATTAAATTTTATCTTGTTCATCATCCTAATTATTATTTTATTTATACTTATAATCAAAATAATTCGATTTATTCATCTCTTCATCAATATGGATTTATTATTGAAAATAATTATTTAAATTTACCAAATAAAACTCCTTTGGATTGTGATTTTAATAAAGAAAATTATATAAATAATAATCCAATTTTAAATTTAAATCAATATGAAAATAATAATGATAAAGATAATATACATTTTTATCATGATGTATGTTGTGAAATAGATTTTATACCAAATCCAAATAAAAATATAGATACAAATCAAACTGATAAATTAGATTCTCAATTAATTTTAAATCAAGAAGGAATAACAGAAGATTATTTTAAAACATTTAATTTTAACATTCTTAAATTCAAATTTGAAGTTATTCAAACCAAAAAACCAGAAATGCAATCTCTTAAACCTTTGAATATCGAAATATCTCATGATTCTAATAAATCACCTCTTATTGTTAAAAATCAAATTAAAAGTATTTTTAGTATCGGTGAATATGATGATAAAGAATATTGGTCTAAATTAATTGAAAAAAATAATCAAATTAACCGTTCTATTCAATTCGTTGAAAATGTCACTTCTGGTAATCAAACTCTTCATTTTAAATAAATCAAAAATAAATAATAAATAATAAATATTTTCTTTTTCGTTTTATTAAATTTAATATTTTATTTAAATTTATTAACTATAAAATAAAATGTGTGGTATTTTCTGTATTTTATCAAATTTACATAAATTTAATAATCTTTCTAATCATGATATTCTTTTCAATGGTTTAAACTCTCTTCTTAACCGTGGTTATGATTCTGTTGGATTTTCTTATATAAATAATAATAATTCTATTATAACTCATAAATTCGCTTCTTCTCAATCTAACACTTCCATTAATCTTATTCACAATATTATTAAAGATTTTGATAATAAAGAAGTTTTTAAAATAGCTATCGGACATACTCGTTGGGCTACTCATGGTTCTAGAACTGATGAAAATTCTCATCCTCATAATTCTTTTTATAATAATTTTTCATTAGTTCATAATGGTATTATTGAAAATTATAATGAACTTAAAGAATTTTTATTAAGTAAAGATTTTAAATTCAAATCTCAAACTGATAGTGAAGTTGTTGTAAATCTTATTGAATATTTTTATTTATTTGATGTTGAAACTAAAAATAATATTTATCTATCTATTCAAAAATGTGTTAAAGAATTAGAAGGAACTTATGGTTTAGCTATTATTTCAAAAAATGAACCTAACAAATTATTCTGTGTTAGAAATGGTTCTCCCCTTTTAATTGGTTCTAATCAAGATATTGCTCTTGTCACTTCTGAACAATCTGGATTTTGTAATTTAATTAATAATTATATTACTCTTGATAATGATGATATTTGTATTATCGAAAATATTAATAATAAAATAAAAATAAAAACTAACACTAATTATCAACCTAAAACTTTAACTAAACAAATTTTTGATTTAACTCCTCAACCTTTCCCTCATTGGACTATTAAAGAAATTTATGACCAATCTAGAACCATTTTAAATGCTTATAATAATGGTGGGCGTATTTTAGATAATAATAAAGTCAAATTAGGTGGTTTGGAAATTAATGGTATTAAAGAAGAATTATTAAAAGTTAAAAATATCTATATTTTTGGTATGGGGACTTCTTATCATGCAGGATTATTAGCTTCTTATTATTTTGAAAATCTTTGTATTTTTAATTCTGTTCAAGTTTTTGATGCCGGAGAATTTAATGAAAGAAAGCTACCTAAAAATAACAACTCTAAATCTGCTGCTATTTTTATTTCTCAATCTGGTGAGACTAAAGATTTACATCATATCTTAACTCTTATCAAAAAATATGATAATATTATAACTATTGGTGTTATTAATGTTGTTGATTCTTTAATTGCTCGTGAAGTTGATTGTGGTGTTTATACTAATGCTGGTAGAGAAGTAGCTGTAGCTTCCACAAAAGTATTTTCTAATCAAGTTATTGTTTTAAGTTTAATAGCTTTATGGTTCTCTCAAAATCAAAATATACATAATAATCTAAGATATAATATGATTCAAGATTTATTAAAATTATCTTTTCAATTCGAAAATTGTATTAATGATTTAAATATTAAAATGAAAGAATTAGTCAAAGATTTTAATTATAATAATCTTTTCATTTTAGGTCGCGATTTCTTAAAACCTATTAGTGACGAAGCTTCTCTTAAAATTAAAGAAATAACTTATATTCATTCTGAATCTTATTCTGCTTCTTCTTTAAAACACGGTCCTTTTGCACTTTTAGATGAAAATTTACCTGTTTTCTTTTTACTTCAAGAGGATGAATATCTTAGTAAAAATTTAAGTACTTTAGAAGAAATTCATTGTAGAAATTCACCTATTTATTTATTTACTTCTTGCACTTCACTTTCTTCAAAATTATCAAACAAATCAAATTATCATATTATTTATTTACCTCAAAATAAATATTATCAACCTTTACTATTTATTCTTTGTTTCCAATTATTCGCTTATCATTTATCTATTAAAAAAGGTATCGATTGTGATAAACCTCGAAATCTCGCTAAAACTGTAACCACATTTTAGAACCCCTTTTTTCTTAAAAGAAAAAAGCCGTTTCACGGGAAAAAAGAACATATTCAAATTATTATTATTTTTTGATTATTTTTGATTATTTTATTTTTATATGATTTTAATTTATATAAAAACATTATAGAAGAAAAAAAATGATTATTTATAAGCTTTGTGATAAATCTTTTAGATATTAATATTTAAAAATTAATTAAAAGTATATAACGTAAATAAATATGTTCTTTACGAACCTTACTCCTGAGTATGATGAATTATTATTAGAAATATGTGATTCGGAAAATAATAATAATTTTTACGATGATATTGATATCGAATTTGAATTCGATATTAAAGAATTTAAAGATTATGAAGAAGATAAAAAAGAACCAGAAATTAAAAAAAGTACAAAAGTTTATTATTCTAAATATAGTAAAGTCTTTCCAATAGTATATAAAAATGTTTTTGATTATTTAAATCAATATTTTCATAAAAATAAAGATTTAATTAATAATTTAGTAAAAATTAAATTCGATTTTGCATATATTCGAAATTCTTTTTTTATTCATTTATGTTATTGTAATAAAGAACAAAATAAAAAATGGATTAATAAAATTCATCTTCTTGTTTATGAAAATTATGATGAAATAATTGAATATTTTAATGATAATTTTGAAGATTATTTTAATTTATCTTTATTTAATTATGAATTTGTGACTAGTTATATTTACAAACAAAATACTAAAAAATATAAAATGTTCAATAATAATAAATTCTTCAAAAAATTATCATCTGAATTTTTAGATGACCCTGATTTACATGAATTTTATTTAAATTCTATTGAAGATACTAAAGACTTTATTGAATATTGTGTTAGAGTTGATGGTATTGAACATTTATTAGAAAATAATGATTCTGATTTTGAATACCATCATTTTGACAGTGATAATATCTTAATGTTAAAAATTGTTGATAATACTACATTAGAAAATGATAATTTTGATAATTTATCATCATCAAATCTTTAAATATAATATAAAAGTTTAAATTATAAATTTTAAATAGTAATTATAAAATAAGAAATTATTAAATAATTATAAAATGTTTTTCCACCCTAATATGGATCCTCATAATGATTTATCTGGTTTTCACAATTCAGATGATGAAAAATCAAATAAGAACTTTTCAAAATTTGTAGTTATTATTATGGCTGCTGGTGAAGGTAAAAGAATGAATTCTAATTTACCTAAAGTTCTTCATCCTGTTAATAAAAAACCAATGTTAGTTCGAATTGTTGAAATGCTTGATAAATTATCTCCTTCTCCTCGTAAAATTTTAATTGTAACTGGTAAACATCATGATTTAATTAAAGCTGTTGTTAGTAAAGCTATAAAAAATAATAATATTGAATATATTCAACAAAAAGAACCTAAAGGAACAGGTGATGCAATTAAATGTTGTTTAAATGAATTAAATAGTGATGATAATGTTTTAATATTAAATGGTGATATGCCTTTAATTAAAGAAGATACTATTCTAGAATTTGTTAATGGTTGTGATGAAGCTGGATTAGTAACAGTTGATTTAGAAGAACCTAAAGGATATGGAAGAATTATAAGAAATAAAAAAAAAGAATTTATGGAAATTAAAGAAGATAAAGATTGTAATGAAGAAGAGAGAAATATTAAAGAAGTAAATGCAGGTATTTATTATTTTCATTCATTAGTTTTAAAAACTTATATACCAAATATAGATAATAATAATAAACAAAAAGAATATTATTTAACTTCAATTATTGAAAAAATTAGAGAAAAAGAAGATTTAGAATTTAATTTATATAAAATACCTGAAAATAAAAAACATGAAGTTTTAGGTGTTAATACTCAAGAAGAACTTCAAAATATCGAAAATATTTTAAATCAATTAAAATAAAAAATAAAAGTTAATATTAGAATCAATTATATTCAAAATGAATTTTATTAAACTTATTAAAGACTTTACTAAAAATAATATTCTACATATTATTATTATTTTATTATTATGTATTATTCTATTTTATTCTTATAAAAATAATAAATCATCTTATTTATCTGAAATGGACGATATTTTAGCTAATGATATTAAGAAAAATGAATTAAAAACAAATATTATTATTAAAGATTTTCATTTAAGAAAGAATGATGAAGCTTCTAATCTTTTATTATCTTTTATTTACAATATTAATACACCTTATCAATCTATTATTAATGTTTTTGATATTGAAGAATTTATCGCAAATTATAAAATGAATGATAAAATGTACAATGAAACAGATGGAGAAGGTAAAATTGAAAATGTTTTAAGAGATATTCTTCACAAACTTAAACAAAAATATTCTAATAATAAACAACTTAAAGAAATATCAGGAGTTATTAAAATTAAAATACATGATGAAAATACAAAACGGTATCATGGAAAAACTTTAGATAATGATATTTATTATACAACTGCTTCTATTGAAGTTAATTAAAATTATATTATTTTTTATTTATTATTCTAGTATAAAATTTAATTATTTTATATTAAAAAATTATAGATTATTATTTTAATATATTATGAAAAATAAAAAAAATGATGACGATAATAACAAAATTGAGAATTTAGAAGATATTATTAAAAAGAAAAAATTAGGTAAATTTTATACCGAAAATTATGAATATATTTTTCAAGGTTTTGATTTAACTAATTATAAAGATTGTAGTTTTATTGAACCTTTCGTCGGTAAAGGTCATCTTATTAATTTTTTAACTAAACACTTTAATTCGAGTTCTAACGAATCTCTAAAAAATCTTAAAACAGAATTTTATGATTTAGAAAATAATTTTCCCAATGTTATTATTCAAGATACTCTTCTCAAACCCCCTGTTTATAAAGATAAATTTGTTATAACTAATCCTCCTTTTTTAGCTCGTAATAAAAATGATAAAAAAGATATATATGATATGTATGGAAATGATGATTTATTTAAATGTTTTATTAAATCAATGATTTATGGTGAAGCTTTTGGTGGTTTAATAATTGTACCAATTAATTTTTTATCATCAATTCGTAAAAATGATATAATCTTAAGAAAAATGTTTTTGGAAAGATATAAAGTGTTAAGAATTAATTTATTTGAAGAAAAAGTATTCGAAGATACTGATTATAATGTTGTAGCTATCTTATTCGAGAAAAGAAAAGAAAATGATACTGACTTTAATCTTCCTATTCATATCTTTCCGGAAGATGTTTTTAAATCTTTCGAAGTTAGTGAAAATACTCATTGGATGATTGGTGGAGAATTATATCATTTACCACATAATAATCAATATCAAATTTTCCGCGTTTATGAAAGAGAAAATGCTCTCAATTCTGAAGTAAAAAATAAAGAAGATAATACACAAGATAAAGAAAAAATAGTTATAACTGAACCTAATACAAGAATATTTTTACATGCTTTAGATGATGGTTTTCAAAAAAGAATTAGATTAGAATATGTTGATGAAGAAAGACCTTTATTTGTTGGAAAAGAATCTGATAGGTCTTTTGCATCTTTTTATATTTTACCAATGATAACAGAAGAAAAACAAAAAGAAATTGTTGAAAGATTTAATAATTTTTTAGAAGAAAATAGAAGTAAATATAATAGTTTATTTTTAACTAATTATCGCGAAAGTAAACATACTGCTAGAAAAAGAATTAGTTTTCAATTAGTTTATACTATTCTTCAACATTTACTTTGAGATTTTTTATTTTTTTATAAAATTAAGTTTTATTATATTTTTATTATTTATTATTTATTATTTTCTAAAGAAGAATTAGAAAAGTATATATTTAAAAAATGGGACTTAATACATCTAAACTTGATACAACTAAAGAAAATCCTAAAGAACAACAATCTATACAAATAATTCAAACTAATGGTCAACCTGTTAAACAACCTCTTCAATCTGCGCTAACTACTGAACCAAAAACTGAAAATCCTAATCCAAATCCGAATAATAATAACAAAAAGAAATTATATCCAAAACCTGGAAATAAATATTTAAATAAAAATGCAAAAAATAGAAATACTGTTAATGGTGTAAATGTCTCTGAAGAAACTTCTGAAGGTTCATCTTCTGCGACTGTAGCTACAGGTGTATCTGAAGTTAAAAATGGTTCACTTGGTGCGGCTGTAGCTAATAAAGGTGCATCTGGAGAAGCTTCTAAAGGTTCATCTTCTGCGGCTGTAGCTACAGGTGTATCTGAAGTTAAAAATGGTTCTCTTGGTGCGACTGGAGCTAATAATGGTTTATCTGGTGCGACTGGAGTTAAAAAGGGTTTATCTGGTGTGGTTGGAGCTATTAATGTTTCAGATGAATCAAATCCTTTACCAAAAGAAGTAATAACTGCTTCATCAGGAGAAACAGTTGTAAAATCAGAAGAAGAAATTATTAAAGAAGGAGAACAAAATGGAGGGTTTAAAAATTTAACAAATGAGAGTATGAGAAAAATGTTAAAGAAAAATAATATGAAAGTCACTAAAGGTGGTAAATATATGAATAAGAAAGAATTAAAATATCAAATAAAGAAATTATTAAATAAATTAAATAAAATTAATAGTTCATTAAAAAATCAAAAAAGTAAAAATAAAAATAACAAAAATAAAAATAACAAAAAATAAAAATAAATAAGAATAAATAAACTAATTTTCTTTTTATAAGATAAATTTATTTTCTAAACTAAATGTATAGAAAATATTATAAAAATGGGAAATTTTATGTCAGGTGTATCCGATAAAGAAGAAAAAAATCAAGCTGGTGGTGCTAAAAGTCGTCGCCGTTCTTCAACTCGTAAAGTTAAGAAATCTTCAATGAAAAAGAAGATGGGTTCCAAAATGAAGAGTAAATCAAAATCTAAATCAAAATCAAAGAAGAGTAAAAAGAGTAAGAAGAGTAAATCAAAGAAACATTAAATTTATAATGCGTTAAAAATTTAATTTTTTCTATCTAATTTTTTTATATAAGTGTTTAATCATAAAATTTAAAATGATTAATGTTGGTATTAATGGTTTTGGTCGAATTGGTAAATGTTGTTTTTTACAGCTTATTCTTGCCAATAATAAAAATATTGAGATTAAAGCAATTAATTGTGATAAATTAGATTTAAAATATTTAAAATCTTATTTAACACATGATTCTGTTCATCATTATCCAATTGATTTTGATATTAAAATTATTGATAATAATAATTTTGAATTAACTTATTTAAATAGAACCCATAAAATTCATCTTTTTAAAGACAGAAATGCTAAAAATCTTAATTGGAAAGATTATGATGTAAATTTTGTTCTAGAATGCACTGGTTCTTATTTAACTGTTGAAAAATGTCAAGAACATGATGTCGATTTTGTTTTAATATCAGCTCCCCCAAAAGATAAAACTCCTACTTTTGTTTATGGTGTAAATCATTCTGAATATTCTGGGCAAAATATTGTATCTGCTGCTTCTTGTACAACTAACTGCATCACTCCTGTTTTAAAATGGTTCAATGATAATTTAAAGATTGTTGAAGGTAATTTTACTACCATACATGCAACTACTGCAAGTCAATATACTGTAGATATTATTAATAAAAATGTTAGAACCGAACGTTCTATTTTAAATAATATAATACCTCATACCACTGGAGCTTCATCAGCTATAGCAGCTGTTATACCAGAATTAAAAGGTAAAATTAATGGTACTTCACTCAGAGTACCAGTAACAAATGTATCATTAGTAGATTTAAATTTGGTATGTGAAGAGACCAAATATTCATTTAATGAAGTAATGGAAATGTTAAAGAATGTAAAAGGAGACCAAAAAGATGTTATTGATGTCACAAATGAGAATTTAGTAAGTTGTGATTTTATGACAACCATTAAACCTTCCATTATTGATTCAAAAGCTTCAATAGATTTAGGTCCTGGTAAATTTAAATTAATGGTTTGGTATGATAATGAATGGAGTTATGCAGCTCAAATGATTCGTTTAATGAATTATATGATGGAAAAAACACAAAATTCGGAAAATCAAAAATATAAAAATTATTGTATTGATAATATTGACTTTAAAAATAAAGATGTTTTAATTCGTGTTGATATGAATGTACCTCTTAAAAATGGTAAAATTAGTGATGATTATAGAATAACTTCTTCTTTACCTACTATTTTTAAGATTTTAGAAAAAGGAGCAAATAAAATTCTTTTAGTAACTCATTTAGGACGACCTGACCCTAAAAAATCATGGGAAGAAAATGTCAATACATCTTCAACTAAAATTTTATTAGAAAAGTTAGAGTTTTATTTAAATCAAGAAGTTGAATTTTTAGGTTCTGAAAATATGGAAAATAATTTACAACAATTTAAATCATCTAATAGTAAAATCTTTTTATTAGAAAATATTCGTTTTCATTCTATTGAAACTGAATTCGGAGAAATGTATGAAGAAGACCTCCCGGAACATCATGTTTATAAACCATATTTTCAATTTGCTGATATTTATATTAATGATGCTTTTGGTTGTTCTCATAGAAATCATATGTCCATTAGTGAAATTAATCAATATAAAGAAAGACCTATACAAATTGGTTATGGTTATTTACTTAAAAAAGAAATAGACGCTTTAGAACAAATTGTAAAAAATCCTGAAAAGAAGAGAATAATGTTAATTATTGGTGGTTCTAAATTAGATGATAAAATACCTATATTAAAATCATTATCTAGAAAAGTTAAAACAATATTTTTATGTGGAGGTTGTGTCAATTCATTAGTAAAAGATAATACTAATGGGAAATTAAAAGAAGTATTAGATGAAGTAAAAAATAATTGTAATTTAGTTATTATGAATGATGGTAAAATGAGAAATGGTATGAGTATTGAATGGAATACCAATAATTTTGGACTTAAAGAAATTTATAATTTTGAAGGAATGAAAGAAGATTGGTCCAGTTTAATTGAAGATATTGGTATGAATTCTTTATCACAATTATTATCCTTAATTAATGAACATGATTTAATCTTCTGGAATGGTACTCTTGGTCGCGTTGAAATAGATAGTTGTAAAATGGGTAGTGAATTATTAGTTAAATATTTAATGAATTCTGGAAAAGATGTTATTGTTGGAGGTGGAGATACAGGAGGTTTTGTAAATAAATATAATCATAAATTTACACATGTATGTACTGGAGGAGGAGCTAGTTTAGAATATTTAGGAAGTTATGGATATGGATTAATAGGAACAGAGATGTTTTTTAAGTAGATTTTATTTTTTTAATTATAATCAATCGAATTATATAATGAACACATTTTCTTTTTGATTGGTTTATAATTTTTTAATCTTTTATTTAAATCTTTAAATACTTTTTTATTATAATCTTTTAATTTTTTTGTAAAAGATTTTGTAGTTTTTATTTTAAACAAACTTGATATAAAATTATTATGTTCTACCCTTTGTATTGGTTTATATATATTATATTTTTTTCTCTTTTTAATATCAAATATATTTAATTTATCACCCATATCATTTCCATAAACATTTAATATTTTATCATAAATTTTATATAATTTATTTAATTCAATATTATTAATACCTTTGAATGACCTTCCAAAAACATATGATAAATTTGTACTTCTTTCAGGTGATTCATATATTTTTTCTAAACATATTTCATCATAATAATTATTTAAAAATGAAAGAATTTGTTGATAAGGTTTAGTATCACTAGTATAAAAAAACATTATAAACGAACCTTTTTCTTTTTGATAATTCATTAATAATAATAATTGTATAAAAAAATTAAATACATTTAATTGTTCATAAAAATAACTTATTGTTGACATTTCATAATAAGACAATGAACCAGTCATTAAAACAAAATCAAACTCATTTTTTTTTACTTTCATAATTGAATTATTTACAAAATTTATAATATTTTCATTTTGTTTTTCCTTTTTAATAATACCAGATTCTTCTTTTCTATATAATACTTTACATTCTGTTGCTACAAAACTATTTTTTAATATAAAATGTTTTATCATTTCATTATAATATAAATATAATCTATCAATTATCCATTTATTATTTGTTCCACTATATTTACTTAAATCTATTAAACATAATTTATCAATTTTTTCAATATTTTTAAATATACTTTTAAATGCATAAAATGTATAATTCTGTATATGAGGATATATAACCATTTTTTTATTTTTCTCTCTTTTTTGTATTTTTTTCTCAACTTCTTTTTTATAAAGCTTTGTTCCTTCTGGAAACATTTGTATTATATATTTATAAAATGACCATTTTTTATAAAACTGTTTTGCCTCTCTACTTTCATAATCATATCCATCTTTTATAAATGTTAAATCATCTTTTATTTTACTTTTTTTATTTGTTCCTTCAAAACATTCTTCTAAAACAATTAAATTATTTAATCTTTCATCTTCTCTTTCAATTATTAAATCTTTAATTTCTGATGAATCTTCCATTTCAAAATTTAATCCATCTATTTTTCTTTTTTCAATATATCCACCTTTTACAATTCGCTTTTTTAATATCTTTAGTTTTTCTATTTTTTTTTTCTTTATAAATATTGTTTCTTTAGGTATATATTGATTTTCCTTTCCAGTTGGTTTATAAAAATATTCTTTTATTAATTCATTAATACCATCTTTCAATTTATACTCTTCTTCACTCTTTTTATTTTCCAATATTAAAAAAAATATTTTACATGGATATACTACTTGATTTTTATAATAATTAAAAAATCTTGCTTCTTCTCTTGGTATTTCTTTAAAATAAGTCATATATTTTGATTTTTTCATTATCTCAAAACCAGTATATTCTCCATATTCTTCATTTGATTCCCATCCTGGTATTGTTATAAAAAATGATAAAGGTTCTTTATTATTATTTTTATCTAAATTATGAATCATTTTCAAAGCCATACTTTCAATAACTTCATTAACAAATGGTGGATTTGCTACATATTTTCCTTTTATACATTCAATATCATAAAAACTTCCTTTACTTAAAAAATATTTTTCTAAATCATAAAATAATGAACAAAATTGATAATATTGAGTATTTAATGCTGAACCGAATAACTCAAAATCAAAATTTAATCTTCTTTTCATTTCATAATAAAATTCAGGATTACATGCTAATTGTTCATTTGAAGCTTTTATTGTTTCATATCTTAATAATAAACAAACTAATAATTTTTTAAATTCTTCTTCCGCTCTTGAAGAATCATTAAAATCTATTTTATTCTCTTCACAATATATTTTATATTGATTTAATAGTTTTAAATATAAAAAATTATAAATTTTAAATGACATATTTAAAATATCAATGTCACCTGTCAATTTTTTTTCTCCAATATAGTTTATATTTATTACTATAATATTATTATTTGATTCTTCTATATTAAAAATATTTTTATCAATTTTTATTAAAAAATTATTTTTATTTTTTATAAAAAATTCAGTTTCTTTAAATTCTTCTAATTCTTTTATACAATTATTACATCTTTCTTCGAATTTAAAATCATCTAATATTTTTTTAAGTTTTATTTTATTATCTATTTTATTTTTTTTATTTTTGTTTATTGTAAAAATAAATGCTTCTTCTAAACCTTTATAAATTTTACCATTAAATGGAAAAATTGGATCCAATCTTTCACTTATATTTTTATTATTATTTTCAAAAATAAATTCTAAAACTAATCCAAAACAATCATCATATTTTATATTATATTTGTTTTCTTCTAAATATTTTTTTAAATTATATGCTAAATTTCTTATTAATTTATATCTTTTGAATTCAATTAAAGCTGAATGTTCATCTTCTTTTATATTCATTGGTTTAAAAATATACTCATAATTTTTATTATTTATTTCTATTCTTTTATTCATTATATATCATCCTATTTTATATTTTTATATAAAATTAAAAATTAAAAATTAATAATTAAAAATTAAAAATTAAAATAATTTTTACTAATTATACGTTTATCATCTGTTATTTTAATGTAAACTGGTATACCATAATTATTAGGTACATATTCTAAAAATGGTAAATTCTTATTTATATAATTTAATATTTTATTTGTATTTAATAATATTGATTTGTCAAATATTAAATAACCATTAATATCTAAAAAATATAAAGCTAAATTTAAATTATTCATTATTTGTTCATATGTACCATAATTTTGTATTACTATTAATTTAAAAGTATTTTTGTTAAATTCTGTATATAAATAATTACATATTATATTTTCTTCATCTGATAATAATTTCATATATTTTCTATTTGTATTTGTATTTTTTAAATAATCTAAACCAATACTTTCCCATTCTTTTTTTTGTATAGTGTCTATAACTACTAATTTTTTACTACTTATTTCTATTTTATTTAATAAATCTAATATCTCTTTTGTATAAATACCCATTCCCATTCCAAATTGCATTATAAAAAATTTATATGTATAAGTATTAATTATATTTTTAAATATATTTTTAATTAATAATAATTCATTTTTTTTATTTTTTTTTATAAAATTAATAACATTTTTATAAATAAATTTTTTATCATTATTAACATTATTTTTATTTTTTAAATATTTCATATAATTTTTTATAACATCTAATATATATATATTATCAATACCAAAATCTAAATATGTTATTAATGAATTTTTAAATACTTCAAATCTATATTGATTAAACTTTTTTTTTAATAATAAATTTATTAATATATATTCTTTTTTTATACCTTTATTTAAAAATAACATAATCTCATCTAATTTTGGTTTAGGTTCTATACAAAAACTTTTTTTTTTTATTATATTTTTCATTTCATTTTTACTAATTCTTGATTCACCTAAATAATTTATACCATAAATATGACTATAATTATATATTATAATTTTATCAAATAATAATGACATTAAATAAATATATTCTATTTCTTTAAAATCACAATAATTTAATATTGATGTTAAATAATTTCCACCTATTTCTAAATTATCATATAATACATATAATAATTTAAGAATATATTTATAAGTTTTATCAACAATTTCACATTGTTTATAAGATTTTAATAAAGTATAAATATGTGTTGGTATCATATTGGTTGTTATTGATTTATATTTATTTTTAAAACTTTGTCCTTCAGATAAAAAAATAAATTCAGGTTTGTCAGTATCAATATTAAAATCTATTTTTTTTAAATCCATAAATGGAGAATTCATTGGTAAAAAAGAAAATTCTATTAAATAATCTCTATTTCTTGATATACCAACTCTTTCTATACTAGATTTAAATAAACGTTCATCTTTTAATCTTTCTCTATTTAATATCTCTTTTCTATCTTCATATTCTTTAAATAATTTAAAATCATTAGATTTTAAATTTGTACACTTTGAATATTTTAATTTAGGTGATAATTCTTTTGGATATTCAAATAAATAATAATTATTGTATTTTTTATCTTTATACATTTAATTAATTCCTATTTAAAAAGTATATTTTTTTATTATTAACTATTAGAATTTATATATAAAAATGATATTTAATGCTAAAATTGAAAATATTTATTTATTATGTGGATTAGCTCTTTCTGGACAAAATGTTTTTATAAATTGGTTTTTATCTTTAATAAATGAAAATGATACTGTATATTTTTTTAATAATATAAATAATATTTCTGAATTTAACATAAATGATAATTTAAATCATTATGAAGTCTTAAAAAATAAAATTATTAATAAAGGGAAATATATTACAAATCAAAATAATTATGATAAATTAGCAAAAGAATTACAATATTTTTATTTTTTAGAAGGTAAAATTAAAAATATTAAATATTTAGTTATATTTATTGACGATAATCCTGTTAGTGTTTTAGATATTCTTGGTAAAAAATTTAAAAATTATAATAATTTATATAAAATAATTTGTATACGAGATATTTTTAATCTATTTTCTGAAAGAATACATTATAATACTATTAATAATGGTACTTATGATTATAATATGAAAACTTATGGTTTATATACAAATAATTTATTTAGTACTAAAAATAATAATTATATAACATTTAATTTAAATAAATTTTTATTAGAAAGTACTTTTAGAAAAAATTTAGCTTTTCAATTAAATTTAAATTATAATACAACTCGTACTTCTTCAATTAATTTTATAACAAATTCAAATTTTAAAAATATAGATTCTGATAAAGATGATTTACATAAAATTCAAAAATATTTTATGGTTTGGTATTATTATAAAGATAATCAATTTATTAATTATATGATTTATAATAAATCAATATTATATTTTATGTGTAGTTTTTTTAATTTTTGTTTCGAAGATAATTATAAAATATTAAAAATTAAAAATCATTACATTAATCTTAATAATTATAAAAAATTATTAGAAAATAAATAAAAATATTTTTTTAATTTTTTAATTTTTTATTTTTTTAATTTTTTATTTTTTTATATTTAGTTTTATTTTGATTTTTTATTAAAGATATAATATTATCTTTAATAATTAATTTATCATCTTTTATACAAAAGTAAAAATCATTACATAATATATCTTTTATTTCATTATTATTTGATAAAAAATTAATTAATTCATTCTCTTTGTATAATGTCCATCTTGTAAAATATTTTAATAAGTCTGGATTATCATTATTTTTAAAACTAGAACCTGTTAAAAATTTAGATTGTACTATCTTTGTTTTTTCATAATTTATATTTAATTTTTTTGCTAATTCTTTTCTATAATTTTCATTTAATAAAAATTTATTATAATTGTATATTATAAAATTTTCATCATTCATTTTTAAATAATTATCCATCCAATATCCTGATGTTATATAATCTGTTTCATATGAATGCCATGCAAATTTTGGATCTTTTTTTTTTAATTCTACTATAATTTTTTTATCAGCTTCAAAACGAGAAGCTATTAAATTAAGAATATCTCGTAAAATTATGATTTTATAAATTTTTTTTGCATGTATAAATCTACTTTCAAAAAAATAAAGTATGTCACTTAAATTATTTTCAATTGACATTATTAATACTTTTATTTTTTTTGTTTTACCTTTTAATAAATTTAACATTTCTTCTTTTGTCACTAATTTTTCAATATTATCTGGATTCATACTTTTTGATTCATCTAAACCATCAGAAGTTGCAGCTTTTGATGTTATTAAAGCCTTTATATCAATCTTTTTTCTATCATATAAATCAAATTGATTTTTAGGATAAATATTATTCAAAAAATATACTTCACCTTTATTAAATGAAGATATTATCCATTCTATAAATAAATGATTTCCAGATCTTGATAAACCATCTATTAAATATAATCTTTCTATTTGTGTATCAAAAAACATTATTATCACCTAATTATTTTATAGATTATTTATCTATTATAAAATAATTATTAAAAAAAAAATTTATTATTTTATTTTATGAAGCATACATCATTGTCCAACTCTTCGCTGTATTATCATACTCTTTTTTATTACTTTTATATAAATTTGCTATTTCTGATACTAGTGGGTCATCCGGATTAGGACAATCCATTAATGCTAAAATTGATAATAATACTTTACTTATTGTTAATGATGGTGCCCATTGGCTCTTCAATATATCTAAACAAATTTGACCTGAACTATTTATATTTGGATGATAAATCTTTGTTGTAAAAACACATGCCGGAGGTTTGAATGGATAGTCACTCGGAATGTGAATCTTTAAATTAAATACTCCTCCTTCGTATGGTGTATCTTTAGGACCAATTAATGTTGCTTCCCATTCAAACATATTATCTCCTACAATACCTGCTGAACAATTTTCAGGAGGTTCTTTTTGTAATAAATCATATTCCCTTTGTAGTCTCTTTAGAGTAGACATTTCTTTTTTATTCTTTTAAAATATCTTTTTCAATACTACTATTTATTATTTATCATTCTTTAAGTTTCTTTTTTTATTTTAAATTTTTTGTTTAATCTAAAATATTAGATTAATTTTATAAAAAAAATTAATTATTTATTTATTTATTTTTTTGTTGTTCTCTTTTTAGTAGTACGTTTTTTAGTAGTTTTTTTAGTTGTTTTCTTTTTAGTTGTTTTCTTTTTAGTTGTACGTTTTTTACCTCCTTTAACAGAAATATCTTTTTTATTTTCTAAAATATTAATTTTGACTGACATATTTTTTGACATTGTTTTTTGTCTTTCTTCTAATTGTCGAATTTCTGATTCAATTGTTTCTTTTTGCTTTTCTGCACTATTTTTCTCATCTCTTAATATGTTTATTGTTTCCTCATATTCAGGTATATATTTTAAACTTGATCTATTAGAAGAATTTTTTAAAATTTCACTCTGAATTCTTGCTATTTGTCCTTTATAATATATCATAGCTTGTTGTTTTTGATTTATAAATTGTTGTAGTTTGGTCACTTCTTCATATTTTTGAATTATATTTGAAGCTAAACTTTCATAAGTATTAGGTACAGAATTCATATTATTTTACTATTTATTATATAGATTTTTAATTAAAAAAAAAATAATAATTTTCTTAATTATTTAAAATAAACGAATTAAATTCTAAATTTTATTTTTAGAATTTTTGAATTAAAAAAATGTTTTTATTTCTTAAATATTTTAAATATCAATATTAAATCTTCAATCAAAATTTAACCTTTAACCTTTGAAGCCCATGTAGGAGAACCATCTTTATTAACAATTGGAGCAGTCATCACTGGAACATTCTTCTGTTGAAAATGTCCTCGACCTGCATGACGTCCTCCATGAAAACCCCGTCCAGCTGGTCCACGACCTCCAGGATGATGAAATCCTCGTCCACCTGGGTGACCTCTACCTCCGAAACCACGTCCACCTTGACGAGGAACGAATCCGAAGCCCTTCTTAATATTATTATCATTGTTCTGGGTTTCCTGAGTTTCTTCTACTTTATCTCCCTCCTTCTTGAAAGGGCGAGGTTTAAATCCACCCTTTTTATTAGAGTGTTTAACAAACTTTTCCTCATTCTCGGGTTTGGCTTTAACCTCTGTATTATCCTTCCATGATACATAGATATTCCACTCATTGAATCCATTTCCGTCAGGATTAACACGACGGAAAAAACCACAATGATATTTAGTCTCATTTTCATTATTAAATTTCTTGTTAAGAACACGAAGGAAATGACCCTTTCCTTTAGTGAGGATGTCGTAAAGACGAACATTATCTCCAAAAGAAATCTTTACTCCTTTAACATCTTCTACCGAATTCTTATCTTGCATGAAGTAGAATGTGTAAAGAATCGCTTGTTTCTTATTCTCATTTTCTGCTTTCTTAATCTTTTCATCCGCACCATTGGCAATTTCAGTTGCCGCTTCTTCATAAGCCGCGTTGTAGCGGTCAAATTTCTTTTGGCGATAAGCCGCCTTTTCTTCCTCAGTGTAAACTTTTTTCTCAGTTTGGGCTGACATTTCTTTCTGTTTTTATTCAACTATTATAATATAATTCAATTTCTTTAAGTTACTTTTAAAACAATTATCTATTTAATAAAAAAAATATAAAATAGTTAAAATTTAATTTAAAAAATAATTATATAAAATAGATTATTTTATTATACTTAAAGAAAATGAATAACAATTATCAATCTTTAATCCAATCCAATAAATCAAATATTCATTATAATATAGCATTAAATATTTATGAAGCTTTTGACCATTATTATTATAAAAAAATAGTTGAAAAAAATAATAGACCTCTAAAAGAATTATTTTTCCATTATGATAAATTTTTATGGAAACCCGAGTTTTTCAATTATCTAATTTTCTATAATATTTATTGTTTATCCTATTATCTCTCTTCTTCTCATATTAATAAATTTTTATCTATTTCTCATTTAAATATTTTTTATATTTTATATCTTCTCGAAAATATTCAAACCGATAAATATGGTTATAAACCATTCTATGATAAAAATCTTTTACAAAATATAGCATTCTCTCTCTTCCAATACATCATTTTCATGAAGTTAAAATTAAATCAAAATAATAATAATAATTATAATTTTTATAAATTATTATATCAAAGTTCTATATTCAGTTTTCAAAGTCTTATTAAAATTAATGAGACTTATATAAAAAGAATTGAAAATATTATTAAAGAAAAAGAAAGTATTAAATCTAAAAAATCTTCTATTGTATCTGATATATCAAATTTATCGAATTTAACAAACAATAAATTAAAAGATTATATTAACAATAAAAATAATAAAGAATTAAATTATTATTTTAATAAAAAAGAAAATATTAATAATGAAAATAATGATGATATTAATAATCATTTAAATATTGATAATAATGATAATTTTGATGATTTAATAAACAAATTTCCTGAAAATTTATTAGTATTTACTTCTGATATTAAATTAATTAAACAAATTATTGTTTTTACTCGTCACTTCACTTTCTCTAATTTTATCTTCTTTTTGTCTTTTTTAATTCTTTTCCTTTAAGTGCTCTACACTAAAAACATTATTTAATTGATTTCCAAAATTTAATAATTCATTATCATTATCATATATTAATAATTCATTCTCAAAAATATTTATCTTTTCTTCTAATTGTAAAATCTTTAATTGATTATCTATTAATTTTATTATTATGTCTTCATTTTTATTATCATTCTCTTCCATCATTATATTAATTAAATTTAATAATGTTAATATTTGTTCTTTTAATTCTTCAAAAATATAAATAATTGTTGATTTTTGATTTATTTTATCTTCATTTGAATATTTTTCCCACATTTTATTATATTCATCATATATTGAACTTACTTCATTTAATCCCAATTCTAATTGTTCCAATTCTGAAAAATTAATTTTTTGATTATTCGTTGTATTAGGTGTATTCTGTGTATTAATTGTATTCGTTGTATTTTGAGAATTTGAATTATTATTAATTTTTCCTTTTTTCATTAACATAAAATAATGTTGACCACAATATCCATTATATTTATTTGAACCTTTTCTACTACAATTTTTATCACCTTTTAATTTATGTATACAATTTCCAATATTTTCATTATTATTATTTTCTTTCTTTACTTTCTCTTTCTCAAATATACCTTTAATAAATTTGTCATTTTCTCCTAATTTTAAATATCCACCATCACCTCTGCACATTGGACACATTCTACATTTATATTCATTTGAATTACATTTATTTTTTTGTACTTCTTTGAACCAATTGACTATACAACTCTTACAAAAAAAATGTTTATCAGGATTGCATTTTAAACGCACTATTTTATCATTTTCAATTAATTCCATACATATATTACACATTAATTCAGTCATTTTTTGATTATTTTATTTATAATATAAATTTTTCTTTATATTAAATTAACTAAAAAATATTATAATTATTTAATTAATAATTATTTTTTATTAAATTCACATTCACATTTACAAATACATTTTGGACATTTTCCATTTTGTTTTTTATTATTTTTCTTTTCTTCTTTTTTACCTAATAAATAATCTTTAAATGATTTATATAATGGATTTTTTTTTGTTTTTTCATTTACTAAAGCATTATTTGTTGAATGAACTAATGATTGTTTTATAGTTTTACCACTAATTAAATTATTTATAAAATATGAAAAAAATAAAAAGTTTGATTGTATTAAACTATATACATCAAATAATACATTTTGAGTATTTGTTTTTTCAAATTTTATTTCTGAATAAATAGTCAAAATATCTTGTGATGATATTTCTTTTGAATAATTCTGAGACACTAAACTTCTAGAATTATTTATCATTATTTGTTTGTTTTCTATAAATAAATTTGAATAACCTGTTTGTATAAAAAATAAAAAATATAAAAAGATAAAATAAATAATTTTTATATTTAATCCACCTTTTTGTTTTTTATTACCTCCATTAATTTCTTCTATTCTTCCAGTATTTAATATATTAATTCTATTAAGTTTATTTAAATTTTTTATTAAAGTATCAATATTAATTTTTAAAATTTTATGTAAATTCATTATTTGAAAAGTATATAAAAATAAATTATCACCTAATATATCATAATAATTAATATTATAAAATAAAAAATCAAATCCATTATTTAAACTCATAAAATCATATAAGTCAATCTCAATTTGATTTATTCCTATATTATGTAAAAAGTCATATATTAAATTTAATGCTATTATATTATTTTTATATTTTTTATTTATTTTATTTTCATTTAAATTAATATTTGTTAAATTAATAATAACTTTTTTATTTTTTAAATTCTTAAATATTTGTTCAAAAACTTGTAAATCTTTATTTGGTCGTACTAAATTAAGATTTTCCATATTAAAAAATATATAAACTTCTATTTTAATTAAATATAATTATTTTAATTAATATATAAAAAGTAATTTAAAAAAATATTAATAATAAAAATTATATTATTTATCAAATAATTAAAAATGGAAAAAATTCAACTTAAAATAAAACTTAATAACGAAAACGCTAAACTTCCATCTTATGGAAGTGATTTTGCAGCTGGTATGGATGTTTATTCTTCAGAAGATTCAATTGTACCACCTCTATCAACCAAATTAATTAAAACAGGTATTGCTGTATCATGGTCAGGTAAAGATTCTGAAAATCATTACCTTAGAATTGCTCCTCGTTCAGGATTAGCATATAAAAATGGTATTTTTGTAAATGCAGGAGTTATTGATTATGATTATAGAGGAGAGATTGGTGTAGTACTTTATAATTCAAAAAATGAAGATTTTAAAGTAAATAAAGGAGATAGAATTGCACAGATGATTCTTGAGAGAATTAATAGACCAAATATTATTGAATCAAATGAACTAGATGAGACAGTTAGAGGAACAGGTGGTTTTGGTTCAACAGGTTCTTCATAATAATTTTATTATAATTATTATTAAAAATTTTTAATTAAATTATTGTTATAAAATAGAATAACAATAAAGATGGAAAAGAAAAAAACAACAACAAAAGATAAAAAAACAAAAAAACAAAATCCTAAAAATAAAACTCCTAAAACTAAAACTGCTAAAAAATCAAAAACTTCGAAAACTTCTAAAACTACTAAAACAAAATCTTCTAAATCAAGAATTTCTAAAAAACAATCAGGAGGAACAAATATTGGAACTGCTGCTGTTGGAACAATTAAATCAATGATTGATTTAGGTATGAATATTGGTAAAGAAATTGATGCTATTATGCATATGGGTAGAGATTTTAATAAAGCAACAGATGTAAAACTTCCAAATGAAACAACACCAGACCAAAAAGTAACATCAACTACAGGAACATTCACACAACCAAAATATCCAGCTGCTAAAGTATAAAAAATAAATAATAAATATAAATTTAAATAAATTTAAAAAATATTATTATAAGCTTTAGCGATAATATAATAAAAATAATATATATATAAATAATAAATAATAATAAAAATTAAAAAATAAATTATAAATATGAATATTGATAATATTAATTTAAAACATTTTTTTCAATGTATAAAATGTAAATATAAAACACATAATTTAATTGATATGAAGAGACATCTTAAAAGAAAAAATAAATGTGATTGGGATAATGATTTATCTAATAATAATTTATCAGATATTGAAATTTATAATGAAAGTATCATTAAAAAATATGATAATATAGAAGATATTAATAAAATATATGATGAAAATAAAAAAATATTAAATAATGAAGATAATAATTTAAATCAAATAAATGATTCAAAAATTAAATGTGAATTTTGTTTTAAATCTTTTACTACAAAATATAGTTTAGAAAGACATTTAAATAATTGTAAAACTCGGAACATTATCGATTTTAATAATAAAAATTTAGATTCTGATATTGATAATAATAACAATAATAATAATTTAAGTTTAGTGATTAGTCAAAAAGAAAATAATAATAATAATGATAATAATAATAATAATAATAATTATAATAATAATAATATAATAACAGAAGAAAAAGATAAAATATTAGTATCTTTTTATGATAATTTTGATACATCACATATATCATTAGAACTTCAAATAGAATTATTATTTAGTACAATTTATGAAGATACATTAACAGAAATTTTAAAAAATGATTTAAATTTAAATTATTTTATTCAAAATAATATAGATAATAAATCTTTGATATATGTAAATAAAAAATATGGCATTCAAAGAATATCTAATAATGATATTTATGAACTTATTTGGAACAAAGTTAAAGATTATTTATTAGAATCTTTAAAAAATATTAAAAAAGTAAAATCAAAATATTCATCCGAGATATTTGATACTATTGAAAAAATTATTATTAATAAATATAATTATATTCATTCTAAAGATATTAATGTCGTTAATCGTATTAAAGAGATTATTTTTCTTTCTTCTTTAAACAATAAAGATAAAATACTTAACAAATTTCAAAAATTTTATATTTAATTTTTTATTTTAATTTACTAAGTAGATACTTTAGTAGGTTTTTTTAACATTTTAGCAAAAGATTGTTGTAGTTTAAGTTCATCTTCTCCTACTTTTTCTAATTTAGCATTTAATAAACTTACAATAGCATAAATATAATAATATTGGCATAAATGATACATTTTATCTATTATTTCTTTCGTCTTTAATCCTATTTGATTCAAAATATCATTATTAATAAATGGATTATTTTTTAATTCAATTAATATATCTAATAATACTTTCAAATTATCAAAATATGTATTTTTTAAATTCTCAGCACAATCAACATAGAATGAATTATAATTAGTTTCCGATGTTCCTTGTTCTCCTTCTTTTGGTACATTATCATATAATGCTTTTATCTGATTATCATTTAATTTCAAATAATAACCACCATTATCTTTACATGATTTAAAATCCATAAAATCTGCATATTGAGCTACATGTTTTACTAATTGAAGAGGTGAGAGTTTTTTAAGGTCTTGATAATTCTTTGGTACACAAACTTGACATGTTCCTAAATTCAAAAATTTAGAATATAAATAACCACCATAATATTTTCCATTTTTTGATTTTTTACTTGGTAAAACTGATAAAATTGCTGCTATTATATTACATCTTACTATTATATTCTCTGTTATTACTTTACATAAATCTTTCTTCGATAAACTACACTTTTCTACACCACTCAAACAAAATTCTGTTGGTGTTTTATATTCTTTTGGTACTCCATATCTTATCATACCTTGATTATCCATTAAACTTAATTTATTTTTTCTATTTTTATTATTTGGAGTTTGTTGTTTATTAGAATTTGTTGTAGTTTGTTGTTGTTGAGTTTGTTGTTTATTTTTATTTTGAGGTTTTTGTTCTTCTTGAGTTTGCTTTTTATTTGAATTAGTTGGTAAAGCTTCACCACTTACTACTTGTTTCATTACTTCCATTTGTTGTTTAATTTTACTATTCATACTATTTCTTAATGCTTCTTCTTCTTTATTTTTTTTATTATTTGTTTTTTGTGAATTATTTTTTTCAATAACAACTTCTAATTTTGATTTTGGTTTAACTGAATTATTTTTAGATTCTGCTATTTTGGCTTCTTCTACATTATTTTGTCTTTGTTTATTATTTATTCTTCTTTCTAAATTTGTCACTACTAATTCTTCAATACTTTCTCGTGATGCATTTTCATTATTTTTACCTTTTTTATTATTTTTTGCATTTGCTATACTTTGTTGTAAAGATTCTTTTAATTGTTTTATTCTATTTGGTGGTAAAGTTGAATTATTTAATTGAACTAACATCTTCTTTTTAACTTCTTCCGAATTTAATCCCTTTGCTTTTAATCCTTCTTCTAATTTTCTTTTAAATGTATTTAAATTTACTTGTGTATTAGCACCTCCTGTTTTTACTTCTTCTTCTTTTTGTTCTTCTGGATTATTATTTTTATTTTTATTTTTTTTGTTTACATTATTTGGATTATTTGTTGAATTTGATGAATTTGATGAATTATTATGATGTTCTAATTCTTCATTTGACATTGCATTATTATGTTTTCTTTTTCCTAACTGTCTATCACGTATTAATTCATTTACTTTACCAAAATCAATATATCTTGTTTTATTTTTATCTTTGAATAATTCCATTGTTGTTAAATCAATACTTTCATCACCAACTACACCTTCTTTTTGTAAAATAGAAGGGTCATATTGTAAATTTCTATTCCAAAACATATCTGCTAATTGTTTTTCAAAACCTTCAATAAAGAATTTTTCATTATCAGTTGGTTGATGTTGTAAAATCATTTTTAATTCTGGTGTTGGTTGAGCATTATTTATTTTATCACCTATATCTCTTAAAACTTTTATATTTGCCTGATTTAATTTATCTTCCATCACGAAAGCTACATCATAACAAAATTCTTCTCTTAAAAATTCATCATTATACTTTCTTAATAACTCTATTGATGTATCTACAATTTGGTCAATCAATTCATTTTCTGGATTAGATTGAACTTGAACTTTTGATTTATTTTCTTGTTGACCCGAATTAGTTATTTGCGGTGTTGTTGTATTTGGTGTTCCTGTTGAAGCTATATTTCCCATTTTATTTTATTGAATATTATTTCCTAATTCTTATAAATATTTAAAATTTAATTATTATATTAAATTTTTTATAAAAAAATATTATTTTTAATCATATTATTCATTTTCTTTTTCTCTGTTTATAAATCTATAATAACGTTCTAAACAACTCTCATAATAACATTCTGGTAAAAATATATTTTGTTTTTTTGATTTTAAATAATACATTGCTAATTGTGGTGTTACATTTCCATATTTCATATAAAATGAAGATACTAATATATCAACTTCTTGTTTATGACTAAATCCCAATAATAATACATTTTTATTATTTTTTAAGTTTTTATAAATATATTCTATCATATCAGGTAAATAATTATATAATTCTAAATTAATTTCTTCAAAATCAAAATCATCTTCATTAAATTCTATTGGTAAACGAATCTCTTCAATTTTATCTGTACCTACAAATTTTTTACTTTTTGATACATGTATTATTAATTTTATCTTTTTATTTTTTATTATATTTAAATCTTTATATGTTTCATATGTTGATGTATACAGATGTGGATATACTTCCATATTTAATCTTCACAAATTTATATTTATATTTTTTAATTTTTTATCTTCTTTTTACGCATAATTTATTTTATTTCTTCTTTGCCACAAATACAAAATATAACATCATCAATACTAATCCTATCACTAATACCATCTTCATTAAATCTATCCATTTATATTTTCTTACTTCTTCTGTTCCCGATAATTCTCCTGATATTTCACCTGAATATTCATCATCTATATTTAATATATCACCTGTTGAACACATAGATACTTTTGGTGCGTCTATCTTCATATCCCTTAATCTACATTCATCCGCTGTCATACACTTCTTCTCTGGTACTTTAACTAAAAAGTAGTCTATTCCATAATAAGACATACTACTTACTAATACACCCAATAATATACCATAAATTAAATAAATAATATATTTAACAGATTCATTAGTTGGTTCTATTGTGAAGAAGAATAATAATACCCAAGCAGCAAATGCAGGTGTTATTAATAATTGGTCACCTTCAGAATATAAATAACCTGAATCTTTTGATATACATTGAGTTTCTTTATTCTTATAATAATTAACATTCAAATAAGTACGTCTCATTTTTCGAGTATAATAAAGTCCAACAACAATTAATATTATTCCCACCATATAAATAAAATAATTACTTTCATTTTCACCCGGATAATTTGAATTTACTACATACATTCCTATTAATAATATTGTTGATAATACTAATATTGCCGTATTATGTCTTGAACATGAATCCGATATGGTAAAATCACATTTTGTTCTAAATGTTTGATAGAATATTGGGAAAGAAAGACCTATTAAATAACCAATTATTAAAGGTGATGCTACTTGTCCTCCTCTTTCAAACATCTTTCTTGGTGTTGATTGAGTAAAAACATAAACAATTGAACAAAGAATAATCATTGTCACAAAATCAGTCATTTCATTATTCCAAATGCCTGGCATAAAAGCCGATAATGCTATCTTCTTAGTATTATCTAATCCATCAGATTGTTCGGAAGTATCTATTTCGACTGTTCTATAATAATATTTATCTGGATAAAATTTAAATACTGCTGCTAAAACTATCTTAATACCAAAATATCCTATTATGATTAATGCTAAAAATGATTGAAGTTTATATATATCATCACCCCCCCCTTTTACTAATTTACTTATATTATTATTCATCGAACTCATTTTTTTTTAGTATTTCTATCTTTTATTTAGAATTAAAAATTATAAAAAAAAGTAAAAAAATCAATTTTTTGACCAAAATATATTCTCAAAAGAAAATCGTTACTTAGTAAGATTAAAATAATCCTTTTCTCAGGAAAAAAAATTTATCAAATAAAAAAAATATATATAAATTAGAATTCTAAAATAGAAAATCTATAACTAATCTTAATGTATTGAAGTTTATCTTTAGAAAAATATTTAAAAATAAATTTAAATATTTAAACTTTTTTAATTTTAGATAAGTATTTTTATCATCATAAAAATATTATTTTTTATAAAAAAAGTTGGTATTAAGAATATTTAACAATTATTTTGAAAATCTATACATTCATTAACAATATTGATAAAAAATGATATTTTTTTATCAATAGGTAAAATAAATCTATCTCTATTAAATTGTTCTTTATATAATTCTAATTTATCAATTATCATTGACTCAATTATATTCATTTTTGATTCATTTTTACATTCTTTAAAATATATAACTTCATGTTCACATGATTTATTATATGTACTTAGTCTATTTTTAAGTTCTTTTGCTTTACCAATTATATATGTATTATTCTTTTTATTCTCTTCTGTTGTTAAAATGTATATAACATTTTTCTCAGGATAATCTTTTCTTTTTTGTCTTTTTTTACATAAATTTTCTAATAATTTAATTTTTAAATTTTTTAATTTTAATTCTTTTTTAATTTCTTTATTTTCATTTTTCATTTTTTCAAATTCATTATTTAATGGTATATCTTTATTAACTATTTTTTCTAATTTTAGTTCATAAATTTCATAGTCTTTATCAATAATTTTATTTTCTTTTTCAATTATTATGTCTACTAATTTTTGGTTAATTGAATAATCATTATTCATATTTGTCATATTTTTTATAATACCATTTATCAATTCATTTTTACTAAAAATTATATTATTTTCTATATTTATACTATTATTGATATTTTGTATATTATTAAAATAATTTATATTATTAATATTATTTATATTATTTAAACTATATATATTACTTTCGTCAATATCATCAATTTCTATATTATTTTTAATATTAATATTTTTATTTAATTCATCATAATTATTATCTTTATTATCTTTATTATCTTTATTATTATTTGAATATATTATATTATTTTTATTTATATGATTATCTATATTTTCATTATCAATTTTATCGTTATCAATTTTATCGTTATCAATTTTATTATAAATAATATTATTTGTTGTATTATTTATAATATTATTAATAACGGTTTTATTTGACTTTTTTTTATTTTTTTTTAAATATTTATTATTTTGATTATAATTATTATCTGTGTTATTATAAAAATTATTAATTTCTTCTTTTATAAGAATAATTTTTTTATTATTTATAATTATATTTTCAGTTGTATCTATTATATTTTTACATTTATTGTTAATTTTTTCACATTTATTAGTAAAAATATCTAAAAAATTATTTATATTTTTTTGAAAAGAATTTATGTTTATTTCTAATTCTTTATTCATTTTTAATAATTAAATTTATAAAATTTTATTTAAATATAAAATTATTTTAAAATAAAAAATATTTTATCAAAAAATTAAATATTAATTAAATCTTTTTTATAATTAATATAATTATTTGATAATAAATTAAATTTATAATTAATAACATCAGCATTTTTTTCACATAAATTATTAATTTTATTTTTTAAATCTAATGAATAAATTGAATTTTCATTTTCAATATAATCATTATACTTTTTATTAATTTTATCTAATGTGTTTTTAAATATTTCATTATTTGATTCATAATGACAAGGTAAAATAGTTTGTATTTGTATTAATGAATTAATTAAAAAATCTTTTATTTTATGCATTAATTCTCTATATATTTTATCTTTTTCTTCTAAATAAATACAATTTTCAGCATTTTCTGTATTTTTAAATATATATGAAGTCTTTTCATTAATATAAAAGTTTAAATTAATTTCATTTTTAAGTATTTCATTTAATGAATAAATATATGATACACTAAAACATAAATCAATTTTTTTCATATCACTTATATGTTTAGTATCAAAATCATTATAAAATTCATTTAAAATTTTTTGATTATCATTTAAATTTATTTTTAATAAATTAATATCAATAATATTATTAGTAAGATTATTTTGACTATTAGATATAATATTATTTTGATTATTATCTCCTATAAAATTTTTAATTTTACATACTTTTTCATGTCTTTTAATATTATATTTATTATGAAAAGTATAATTACAATATTTGCATTTTTTATCATTTTTATCTTTTGCTTCATTTGAATTAATATTATTATTTAATAATATTGAATTTTTTAAATTATCTTTATCAATATTATATTTTTTTTGTAAAGTTTTATTTTTAAATTCTTCTTCTGTTAAGTTATAATTATTATTTTTAATTTTACATATAAATTTTTTTTCTATGTGACGTTTCATATCATTTAAAATATTTGTTTTATAATTGCATCTTTCACATTGATAAAAAAATTCTGATAAATAATTATTCATATCCATTTTTCTAATTTATTATAATTATATATAAATTTATATTTAAATCCTATAATATTTTTAACTAATATTTAAATCTTTAAAATATTTAACTAAAATTTTCTAAAAATAAATTATTAAAAAAGTAAAAAAATCAGTTTTTAGCCCAAAATATATTCTCAAAAGAAAATCGTTACTTAGTAAGATAAAAATAATCCTTTCTACAGAATAATTTATTATTTTATTTTTATAAATATATATAAAACTTCAAAATTATAATTCTAAAAAAGAAAATCTATATCGAATCTTAATATATTGAAGTTCATCTTTAAAAATAATATTTAACTAATATTTTTAGTGTATTGAAAAAAAAAATGAATTTTAAAAATTCTAAAAATTATATTTAAAAAGGGACTTAAAGAAATTCGAATATAATATATAATGAAATGTCCGTTTCAGCAAATATACAATCAAATGATGATTTTTTCTCATTTTTAGATAATAAAAATACAAAGAATACAAGAATAGAAAAGAATAAAGATAATAATGTTTGGAGTTTATTAAAAGAATGTAAACACGAAGATGATGATGAATCTGAACAAGAACCAGAAACAAATTCAATAAAATCTGATATAGATGATGAACCACCTAATAAATGTGAATATTGTGGTGAAGAAGATTGTTTAATAAATGATTATGAAAGTATAGTATGTACTAAGTGTGGTCGTGAAGGTGGTATGATTATAGATACTAATCCGGAGTGGAGATTCTATGGTACAGAAGATAATAAAAGAACTTCTGACCCGAATAGATGTGGTTTACCTGTAAATAAATATATAAAAAATGGTACATTAAGTATTGTAATTTTGGGATTTGGTAATGAACAATTTAGAAAGGTTAATAGTTATCATGGAATATCGTATAAAGAGCGTTCAATATTAACAATGTTAAATTTAATAATGAATAAAGCGAGTATAGCGAATATGCCACAATCGGTTATAGATAGAACAATTATTTTATATCAGGAGATATGTGCAAAACACGTTAGAAGAGGAACAGCAATTATAACCTTGGTTGCGGCATGTTTCTCACATGCATTAAAGGAGAAGGGTGTTATAAAGAATAGTGATGAGATAGCAAAATTATTTGATATACAACCGAAAAAATTCTCGAAAGGATGTACAGAATTTAGTAAATATTTAGTAGAATATAATAAAGAGAATACAAAAACAGTTAAAAAGTTGGATATCAAAGAACAAATAACCCAATATGCAAAAGTATTAGATTTTAATGAAGAACAAACTCGTAAATGTCTATATGCTATGTATGTTGCACATAGAATAGGATTATGTCCAGAACATAATTATCGTTCTATAGGAACAGGTATATTATATTTGGTATCTGAATATTATGGTATGCCATATACAAAGAAGGATTTATCGGACTTTAGTAAAGTATCGGAGGTCACATTGGGAAATATAATTTCGCAATTAAGTAAATTCAGAGAGCATTTAATTCCAGATTCTTCAAACAATAATGATAGTGATGATGAAGAAGAAGATTAAACTCTCAAAAAAAACAAACAAACATTTTTTTCAAAAGAAAAAAAATATTAAATAATAATATTTTTTATAATTCAAAAATTCAAAAATTAAAAAATTAAAATAATTAAATAATAATTTTTTGATGCTCTTCTTCAATAATATCAGATGATTTTTCTAATTCTATATTATTATTATCAATATCTTTATTATTAATATCTGTATTATTAATATTTTGATTATTATTATTATTATTATCAATATTTTGATTATTCATTAAATTTAATTTATTACTCCAGAATTGATATAATTTAACATCTTTTTCAAATAATTTTTTCAACCGATTTCTATTATGTTCTGATAATTTACCTCTAGTTTTCTTTGATACATGTATTTTTGGGAAAATCTTATTAATTTTATAACCCATTAAAGCCAAAAAAGGTAAAAATTCTTCAACAGTTAATAATATTTTAACATTTTTAGCCCAATAATTTAAAGTATGGTAAGGTTTAAATCCAGTTATTTCTCCATCACCAAATTTACTTATAATATCATCTAAACTTAAATTTTTATTTTTTTGTATTCCTCTCAATCTATTAGGCCAATCTTTTCCTAATTTTTTTCTACCTAATCTATAATTTAATAGTGATTCGAATCTATCTACTGGGTCTCTTATAATTGTAAATGTTATTCCATCACCTTTAACTCTTGCTCTTTTATGACGTTTATTGCGAATATTTAATAAACTCAAATAATTTCCTGCATAACTTCCTGCACATTTAGGAGTATGAATAAAAGTAAGTTTAATTTTAGGATTATTATCAATTTTTTCTTTTAATTTGAGTATTAAAGATTTTTTCCAATTAGGTAAAATGTCAGGATTGGTCATTTTACTGATTAAATCTTCAGTAGTATCAATTTCAACGGTTTTTTCATACGCGTCAATATCCATTTTTTTCTCTATATTTTTTTCTTTTATAAAAAAAGAAAAAGAATCGCAAAAAATAAAATTAATCAACAAATTCTACTAAAATAGGATTTCTTGTTACACATCCTTCTTTGTCCTTCTCTAAATATTTTACAATAACTTTTTTTCCTATATATTTTTCATTATTTTCTTTATATTTTTTCCACATCTTTCTTCTCTCTTCTATAGTACCAACTGGTATTACCCAAAAAGATTTAGAATCCTTACCACAACTACAATGCCAAACAATACTTCCTTTTTGTGCACCTTGACCTTCTTTAGCTCCAATTATTTTAAATTCTCCTTTTTTAAATTCTTTAGTTCGCAAAACATCGTAAGATTTTTTATTCCATTGATATAATCCGTCGAGATTTCTAACAATAACACCTTCATAACCATCTAATAAATATTTTTCATTTTCTTTAAGTACATCTTCATAATTATTAATTTTAACACATTCAACTAATTTAATATATTTAAATGAATATTTGTCAAATATATTTTTCTTTAAATACTCAAATCTTTCTTTAAAATCTAAATTCATTTTATTAATTTGAAAACAATCAAAAATATAATAAGATACATCTTTCATTCTTTCGATATTATTTTTATTTACGAATTGTTTACGAACAATTGAACCAATATTATGAAGTGCTAAACCTTTCTCATATAATTCACCATCTAAATATAATTCACCGGAATATAATTCTTTAATTTTTTCTAACTCTTCTTTAATATGTGGTAAATGAAGGAAAGGTTTCATACTACGAGACAATAATTCTATTTTTTTTGTTTTCAAATCATAATGAGATAAACAACGATAACCATCTAATTTTTTTTGAACACAAACAGGATATTTTAATTTATGATGAAAATCATCTAATTTATGAGCACCCATTGGTTTAATAATACTTTGTTTAGTTTTTATTTGATTTTTTTTATTATTCAATTCAGACTCTTCGAAAAATCCACTTTCTTTTTTCTTTTTAAATAACGCATTAGCTTTAGTTAATATTTTTTTTTCAAAACTTTTTGGCATTTCAATAGGTAAAGGTTTTGTTATTTTTCCACCAATAATACCATATTCGCGATATAAAAAAAAAGTATTATTATTTTTATCTAAATCGATCCAAATTTTCCAAAATCTTTTTTTTCCATTTGATGTATTGATGAATAATTCAGGGTATTTTTTGAATATCATTTCCTATTTTTTATTTCTATTTTTTTTATTTATATTTTTTATTTTCTAACATTCTTTCGCCATTTTTGTGTCTTTGGGGTCCTATTGACCCTATTTCTTCTTCTTTGTTTTTGTTTAGCTATTTTTAATTTATTTATTTTATTTTTTTTTCTGACACTTTGTTTCTTTAAAGTGCCATTATTTTCAATATTATTATTTTCAATATTATTATTATTATTTTCAATATTATTATTATTTAATTCTTCATAATTAACATCATTATAAGTTATATCAATTACTTGATAACCGTCATAAACAGGATAATCATTATCATCATTTAATCCTTTTTTTCGACCGACAAAATATAAATCTTTTATTTCATTATTATAATACATTTTATATTTTGTAAACTTTTCATTTAAATTAAATAATTCTTCTATATCTTTTTTTACTAAGTTTTTATAATAATCTGACATATCTTCATTATTTGATATTGTACCATAAGAACAATTAGGTGATGTTCTTCTTGTACCATGTTCAGGACGACCATATGAAGCACAAGTAAAAATAAATAAACCATCTTTTTTTAACATATCATAAATTTTTAATAATGATTCTTTGTATTCAGGGTCATGTTCAAAACATTCAGTTGATATAATAGTATCAAATGATTCATTCTCAAAAGGTAAATTTTTAGTACGAGAGACAATTGTGACATTTGGTGCATCAGTGACATCATTACCATTATATTCACAATTTTCAAATAAATATCTATTATTTCCATTAATATCACCTGAACCAACATCTAAAACTCGTTTATTAATTAAATCAGAATTAAAATTTTGTTTAACATATTTTAAAAAATCAATAACTTGTTGATGCATTTTATTTTTATTTATATTATCTATAACTATAATATATTTATTTTAAAAAAAAATAATTAATAATTTAATTAATTTTCATCATCACTTTCACTTGAAGATTCTTTTAATTTAGATTTAATATCAAAATTATTTAGAAAACTAGAATTTTCTATAGCGGGTGATGTTCCTAAAACATCCTCAGGAAAAGCATAAACTTGATTTTCCATACCATAAATATCTAATACTTCTTTAACTACTTGGTCTCTTTCAACATCATTTTTATCAAATTCAACTGAATGAATACTAACTGAACGAGTTCTTCTTAATTTATTAGTAAAATCTTCTAAACCATTCGTTTCTGCATGTCTATCATGTTGGTCTAAATCTCCAGTTATAACTAGTTTAGTATGTTCTCCAACTCTTGTTAATAACATCTTCATTTGTGATATTGTTGAATTTTGCATTTCATCAGCCACAATCCAACAATTTTTAAAAGTTCTTCCTCTCATATATGCTAAAGGCGATATTTCAATCTCTTTATTTTCAATCATTTTTTCTACTTCACGAGGATGCATAAAATGATATAATATATCATGAATAGGACGAATCCAAGGAGCCATTTTTTCATCAATACCACCAGGTAAAAATCCTAAATCTTCATCAACCGATACAACAGGGCGAGTAAAAATAATTTTGTCTACATTACCAATTAAAAAATTGCGAATTCCTTGTTCAACAGCCAAAAGAGTTTTACCAGTACCACTTGGTCCAGTTGATACAATAATTCTAGATTTATTATTTTTGAGAAAACTCATATATTTTTCTTGAGCAGAATTTTTAGGTTTGGAAAATTTATTATCGAATTCGGCTTTTTCTTTATTGGATAAATAATTCATACTTAAATAATATTTTCTATCAAATATAATTTCTCCACTATATATTTCAATACCATCTACAATTTCATCATCTATTTCATGCTTACTTTTTCTTTTATTTTTATTTTTTTTACCTTTATTATCATTATCTTTATAATCCATTTTTGCCGTTATTTTCCTTAACACATCAAAAGAAAAAAATAATCTTTTCTAAATTCTTACTTTTAAAAACCCATTTTTCTTTTTATAAAAAAAGAAAAATCCGTTTACGGCAAAAAGAAAAATAATTAGTAGTTAAAAATCCCATTAAAACACCATTAAAAATAATTAATTAATAAGTACTTAAAAAGTCATTTCCTTAAATTATTTAATAATTAGTACTTAAAAAAATCTCTTATAAATTAATTATTAAATTATTAATTTATTAATTTAATAATTAATACTTAAAAAAATCCGTTAAAAATCATTATTAATTTTTAATTTATTATTTTCTTCAATTTCTTTCATTTTGTGAAAAACAAAGTCACTAATGAATCTCATATCCATTGGTATTATAGGTCTAAATACTTCATTTTTATAATATAATGCAAATTGAGGTATAAATTTCTTTTCAAAAAACATTTTAAAATCAGGGTCTTCACTAAATTTATCAAAATCAATCTTTAAATAACAACAATTTTCATATACTAAATTTAAAACATATTCATCTAATTTAGGTTTTAATTCTTGGCAAGGTTTACACCATTCAGCCCATAAAAATACAAAACAAACATAATATAAATTAGTATATTTATTAAAATCTTCTATAGATGTTATTGTAAATTCAGGTATTTTATTTGGTAAAATAGCTTCTTTTGTTTCATAAAAGTCATGAATCATAATTATTTATATTTTTATTTATATATAATTATTTATTTTTCATATTTTTACCTAAAAATCACTAGAATTATTATTATTGATAATATTATCAAAAGAAAAGTTAATATGTTTATTTAAAAATTTAATTAATACATTTTTATTTGCACCTGTTAACTTATCAATAGTTTTCTTATTTTTTAATAAAAAGAATGTAGGGATACTTTTTACTTTAAATATTTCTAATAATTCTTTATCATCACTCATTTTATCAATATCAATTATTAACCATTTTAATTTACCATCATATTTATATAACCATTCACCGTCAGAACTAAGTTCTTTTTTAATATTTTTACAAGGTCCACACCAAGTTGCAGATAATTGTATTAAAGTAAAATTCTCTTCATTTTCATTATATTTTTCGATAAAATTATTTAAATCTTCGAAAGTTTCAATTTCAATAGGTTCTAACATTTTTAATTCTTATATAATATAAATTATATTATATATTAAAATAATTAACTAAAAAAGATTAAATAAAATTAAATTTACTAGAATTATGATAATAAAGGTAAATATTAGTAAAAACATTTACAAATATATACCATATAGCAAATAAAAAAGTTAAAATAATAATATTTTGTGTATCAAAATTTTGATTAAGAATAATTGTTCTTATAAATCCGATTAATATTAAGAATAAAATAACAACAACGGATAATTCTAACATTTGAGTATCAGATAAATACATAAAATTCATATTTAATAAATTATTGTCCCTAATCTATTTTTATATAAAAAAAATATTATTATTTTTTATTTATTATTTATAATAAATTTATTCTTGTATTCCAATGAATAACTTTATTAGAATCTTTTAATAATTCATTAGTGAAGTATTTAGTAAAATAATACCAAATAGCGAAAAATGATGCAAATAATACTGATTTAGCAAATAAGTTATCTTCAGTTTTTAATAAGAATTTACCAAAATAACCAAAAATAAGAACAATTAATAACGAACCAGATAACATTTCAACATATTGAAAATTTTCTATTTTAGTAAAACATATATTCTGAAAAATAAATAATACGAATTGTACTATAAAAAAAAAATACAAACAATTATATTCTTCCATAAAATTCATTTTAATTTTTATAATTTGTCCTATTTTTCTATTATATTTTTATTTTTTATTTTTATTTTTATTTAAATAGAAGAATTCATAGAAGTTTCTTGAATTAAATTATAATAATTAACAACAATATCCTTAAATAATATAATAATAACAACAAATAAAGAAGTCATTAAAAGATTAATAATGTCAATAGGTAAACCTTGAATTAAATAATAAAGATAAAAAGCAGGTATAAAAAATACAAAAGCAAAAATAAGTTCAATTTCTTGATATCCAGTTAATAATAACATTATATAAAAATTATCTTCTAATTATTATATTTTATATTTTTTTGTTAATTTTACGTTTTATAAAAAATATTAAACGTAAATAATAATAAAAATGAAAAAAAAAATGAAAAATAATATTTTGGGATTTATTTATTAAGGAACTTAAATAAATTAAAATATTATATAGTATTAACGTAAAATGAATAATAATAAGAAATCAGGAGGAAATAAGAATCGTCGTGGTCCTAAGAGACGCGAGAATAATAAAGAAATGCCTCTACCTGGACCATCGAATGACCCTTACAAACCGGATACAAACGTAGGTATTGTAATCCAATCATGCGGTTCATGTAGATTCAATATTCAACTTTTAACAAAAACAGCTTTATCAAAAGTATATAATTGTAGTTTACCCAATAGTCTTCAAAGACAAGGATTTATTGTAGTTGGTACACATGTACTATTTTCAGAGATTCAAGGTGACAAAGGAGAAATTTGTCATATTTACAATGATGATAATGTAAGAGAGTTAAGAAGTTTAGGATTAATTTGTGAAGCAAGCGCTCAAAAGGGCAAAGCAGAAGCAAAAACAGGTTCATCTGGAGAAGACCTTGGATTCGACTTTACTGCAGGAGAGAAAACAGTTGCTGGAAAAGATGGTGAAGAAGATAATGGAGATATCGATATGGATATTCTTTAAACCCCTTCTTTTTTTTATAAAAAAAGAAGCCGTTTACGGGAAGAAAAAAAAACCTAAACCTAAAAATTATAAAATCAAAAAAAATTTTTAAAATTATTAAATAAATTATTTTTTATTTAATATTTATATTATAAAAAGATAAAAATAAAAGGAAGGTTGAAAGGAAACCTTGGTTTCTTTTCTGGGAGGTTCTAAAGGAACCTAGGTTCCTTTAGCAGTAGATAGTATCAATAATATACTTTTTCATATCATCTTTTCTATTTTTAACTTCATCATTATTTAAATATATATCAAATGCTTTTTGAATATCATCTTTATTAATTTTCTTTTTAATATCATTTGATTTACCAAATATTCTTCTAGCATGAGCAATTTTTGTTAAATGCCATAAATTCTCCATATCACCACCATTATATTTAAATACATCTCTGTGTTTCTTAAAGAATTCTAATGGTACTTGTTTATCACTATCATTTTCAAATATCTCCCAACCATCATCTTTAATCTTTTTCAAATAAATTAATCTTAAATCTTCTGCATCATATTTATCAACATTAATTCTAAATTTAAACCTTCTATTTAAACCAGGATTATATGCGAAAAAAGATTCTTCTAACTGTTCTTTATAACCTGCTATAAATACAATTGTATCTTTATTCTCTGTTAAATTTTGATTGATTGTATCAATACACTCTTTTGAAAATGTATCTCTTTGTTCAGGATTTCCTAATGCATAAGCTTCATCAATAAATAATATACCACCTTTAGCATTATCAAATACTTCTTGAGTCATTTTTGCAGTATGACCACAATATTTACCAATCATATCACTGCGTTTAACTGCACTGAATTTATCTTTTTTACAAATTCCTAAACCATAAAATATTTTACCAAGCATTTTAGATATTTCAGTTTTACCAGTACCAGGAGAACCTTGGATAACAGTATGCCACATTTCTTCTTTATCTTTATCACGAATATTTTGAAGTCTAAAGAATATTAAATCTAATATCATATCTTTAACCAATTTCATTCCAATCATACCATCTAAATCTTTTAAAGCTCCAACACATTTATTAAGTGCTCTCATATTAATAACATATCTCTTAGGGTCTAATGGGTCGTAAGTCTCTCCTAATTCAATCAAATCTTTTAAAGTTTTAATTTCTTTATCAATAGGTAAAAGTTCAGAAGATTCTTCAAAATATGCATAAAAATCATCTTCATTTTTCTTTGCATCTTCATCTTCTTTTTTCTTTTGCATAAATAAAGGACCATTACCTCCACCACCACCTAATATAATTGAAAAAATAGGATTAATGCCAGAATCATCACCGAATAAATCATCTAAATTTTCTTCAGGAGGAGCTTGACTTTCACCGCGACGATATCTTCTTTTTCTTCCTTCGGAGTTTTGTGTCTTATTATCATCTTCATTTTTTCTTTTTTCTTTTTTATTATTGTTATCATTTTCATTTTCATTTTCAAAATAATTATTTTTATTAATAATTTTATAATCCATTTTTCTTATTATTTTTTAATATAGTGGATAAAAAAATAAAAAATTCTTCTTATTTAAATTTTATTCTTTTTTCTTTATATTGAAAATAATTATAAATTCAAAATTATTTATTATTATTTTTTTTTCTCGAATTAATTAGAATAATAAGATTTATATATAAATAAAATGACAGAGAATAACGATAACAATAAAATATCCAACGGTAGTGAACCAAAGAAAAAAAGTAGTGGAAATACAAAACAATCATCTTCACTAAGTTTTGTAGTTCAAAATAATCAAAGTTCAGTAAAGAAAGTAAATTCTTATGTAAAAAATATAAAATACATAAATTTTATGCAAAATATGGTATATAAGTTTTCAGAACATTTAAATTATTTATCGAATAATAGATTTATAGAATTAGATGATTATACGATGAAATTAACACAGTGTGATGAATTATTTAAAAAAATAAAAAATTTATATATAAATAAATCATCAGATGAAATTGAAAATAATAGTTATTTTAAGAAAAATACAAAAATATTATTAGAAAATAATTATCCAGAATTAAATACACAATTAAAAAATTTAATACTATCAAATGGACATAATAGTGTAAATGATATATTAAATATTTTAACGAATAATTATATGGAAGAGAATCCAATAATTAATGATGAATTAAAAGAATATTTGATTTTTTTAAATGATAATTTTATAACATTGAATATTAATATTTATTCTGATGAGAATGAAAAAATAAAATTTAAAAATATAAACAATATTGAATCTTCAGAAAATCCAATAATTAGAAATTTATTAATAAGTAATATAATAAAACATAGAAATATATATGAAAAAATAGATGGAGCTTCTGTAATAATACCATATAATAATCTTTTAATAATTTGTCATGGTCTTTTTAAAAAAGATTCATTAAATATTTGTAGAGATTCTAAAATTTTTAACAAAAAATTTAAAGCTTTAAATGATGATTTAGATTATATAGATGTACCAAAAGAATTTAAAGATAAATATATTGAACAATTAACATTAAAAGATTATATAGTTAATCCAACAAGAGAATTAGTGACATTAATAAAAAATGATTATCAAGAATATTTAAATATGAAAAGTAAATCATTATCAATAATTATTAAAGACTTTATTAAAGCACCAATAGAAAGACAAAGAAAAATATTAATATTAATGTTAATGGGAGATGATGAATCGAAATTCAATGCAAATATGATATTTGATTTAATAAAATCACAAAACATAACATATCAATCTCAATCACTTTCAGATTTGTTATATAAAAGTTTTCATTGGAAAATACAAAAAATATTTAAAATATCATCAAAAAATTATGAAGATTCTAAAAAGAAGATAGAAAACCTAACTATATCAGATATACCATATGAATCAAGAATAACAGCTTTAAAAACGAGTGATTTTGTAAAATCAAAAGCATTAGAAAAATTAAAAGAAATTAATGGTTCAAAAGAAAATAGTAATAAAGCGCAACAATGGTTGGATGGTTTTTTAAAGATACCATTTGGAGTTTATAGAGAGGAACCAATATTAAAATATTTAAAATTATATCAGGAAAATTTAGAGAATTTTATACAGCAATTTTCAACCGAAATTTATGATTTTGAAGCATATATATTAAAAACGGATAATAAGAATCATAAAAAATATTATGATATTTTATCACCTATAATAAATGAATATTATGGAACTATTAATGAAAAAAGTGAAAATTCATATCAAATATTTATAAAATATTTAATAAAAATAATAGAAGAAGTTAATTTAGTTGAAAATTCTAATTCAAATTCTAATTCAAATTTAGAGTTAGATTTTAATAAAAGTAAAAATATAAATATAATTATAAAAAATTCATCTGAAATTTTAAATAAAAATCAAAAAGATTCAAAAATTGATTTAATTGAAAATGATAATAATTTTAATTTTATTGATATTGATTCTTATTCACCTATATCAGAATTTGATAATAGTCCAGATAATGATAATAGTTCTAATAATAATTCATCTTCTTTTTATTTTAATAATAAACAAGATATGGAAATATTTAAAAATTTATCATTAAATTTATCATTTGATTCACAAAAAATATTATATAATTTACTTTTTAAAAATAAAAATATTGATGAAATAACTTTTGAAAAAAGTAAAGAAGAATTAAATAAATTTATTGAACTTAAAGAAAAAATACTTAAAAACAAAAATTCAAATCCATCACAAGAGAGTTTAGATTTATTAGAGAATAAATTAAAAGAATTAGAAGAATTAATTTTAATTAAAGATAATAATGATAATGATATTGATAATAATTATGATATAAATAATTTAGATGAAAATAATTTTAAAAAATTTATTAATAAAAATAAAAAAAAGATTCAAAACTATATAAATGATTGGAATAATTTTAAAGATAAAAAAAAGAAATATTTACAACATGTTGAAAATACACTTGATAAATGTACTTATGGTCAATACGATGCTAAAAAACAAATGAAACGTTTAATTGCTCAATGGATGAATGGTAATAATGCCAAAGGAAGTTGTATTGGTTTACAAGGACCTCCTGGTGTAGGTAAAACAAGTTTATTAAAACATGGTTTATCGAAATGTTTAGTAGATGATGAAGGTAATGCACGTCCGATGATATTTGTACCGATAGGAGGAAGTTCGAATGGTTCATTTTTAGAGGGTCATAATTATACATATTTAGGTTCTACATGGGGTAAAATAGTAGATAGTTTAATGGAAGCAAAATGTATGAATCCAATTATTTTTATAGATGAATTAGATAAAATAAGTAAAACGGAACATGGTAAAGAATTAGCATCAATATTAACACATATAACAGATGAAACACAGAATCATGAATTCTTTGATAGATATTTTGCATCAATACCAATCGATTTATCTAGAGTATTATTTGTGTTTTCATATAACGACAAAGAAAATATTGATCCGATATTAAGAGATAGAATTGAGGAGATAAAAGTAGCAGGATTATCTAAAAAAGAAAAAATAATTGTATGTAAAAATTATATTTTACCAGAAATTTATAAAAATGTTGGCTTTGGTCCCGATGAAATCATTTTTAGTAATGAAATTTTAGATTATATTATAGAATCTTATACATTTGAATCAGGTGCTCGTAAAATAAAAGAAATATTGTTAAATATTGTTCGTGATATAAATCTCCTTAAAATTGAAAATGAAGATAAAGAACTTCCTATAATTGTTGATTTAGAATTTATAAATAAATTTATGTTAGATAAACCTAAAACTACTCATGATAAAACTCATAACAAACCTATTGTAGGTGTATCCGTAGGATTATACGCATTAAGTGGTTTTTCTTCTACGCCAGGTGGGATTACTCCAATTCAAACTTTCTACACCTATAATGGTGAAAGTAAATTAAAAATAGAAAAAGTGACTGGTCTTTTAGGTGAATCTATGAAAGAGAGTGTTGATGTAGCTTTCTCATTAGCTTATAATCTTTTACCTCAATCATATAAAAATAAATTAAAAGATATTAACCAAGGTCTTCATGTACATTGTGGTTCTATATCAAAGAAAGATGGACCAAGTGCAACAGCTATTATTACATGTAGTATTTTTTCAAGATTAACTGGAATTTCCATAAGAAATGACGTGGCATCAACAGGCGAGGCAGATAGTATGGGCAATATCACAAAGATTGGGGGTCTCTACTCAAAATTAGAAGGTGCTATATTGGCTGGAATAAATACAGTTGTAATATGTGAGGAAAATGAGGAAGATTTAGATTCAATAATTAGAAAAGAATCTGAACAAATAAAATTAATACAAAGATCATCATCAATGAAGGATATGGATTTATCACCAGTATTAAATGACCATTATAAATATTATGATTCAAATAATAGAGATGAAGAATTAAAAAAGAAATATAGACATAAAAGATATAAAAATTTAGATGTTTTTATAGTATCAAAAATTCAACATTTATTAGATATTGTATTAACAGAAAAAATAGAGTTTAATGATTATTTATAAAATAATTATAAAATATTATTAAGTTTTTTTTTATTATAAAAATTATTAATAATTAATAATTAATAATATAAATATCAAAAATGGATATATTTAAAAATAATTTTTTGAAATATTTATCAAAAAATGAAGTCAATAAAGAAGAATTATTTAATTATGGTATTAATATAATTTTAAATCAAAAATTTGAAGACCAAGTATATATTTTAAATAGATTAATATATCTTTATCCCGAAAATTATAAATTATATTATTATTTAGGTGTAGTTTATAAAAATGTAGATTATCAAGTGGCTTTAATGTGGTTTAAATTATGTTATGAAAAAAATCCTGAATTTATTGATAATATTCTTGAATTAACTAAAATTTTAATTGAATTAGATTATGATAATGAATGTTTTAAATATTTTAGTGATGAAGTAGCTGAAAAATATAAAGATACTAGATATATATTAACATATGCTTGTATATTATTAAAAATGAATAATTATAATAAATCAAAAAAATATTTTGAGTATTTAAAAGATTTAGATATTGAAAATCCTAATTTATTTGAAGCTAATTATAAAATTAAATTATATAATAATTTAGGTCATTTATATTCTAATCTTTATAATATATCTGAATCTACAAAATATTTTAAAAATGCTTTTGATTTAATTCTTAAAAATGATTTTGATAGAAAAGTAAGTTCAGAAATATTAGGTAATTTTTTAACTAATCAAGATTATCAATATTATGATTTAGAAAATATTAATAATAAAGAATTATTTAATAATTATCAATTAATTAATCAATTATATAAAGAACAAAATATTTATGATTTTAATTCTAGAATTAATTTAAAAGATTTATTCATTCAATCAAAAGAACTTAATCCAACAAATAAAAAAATAAAAATTGGTTATGTATCAAGTGACTTCTTCTATCATGCAGTATCTAATTTTATTTTTCCTATAATTTTTTATCATAATAAATCTTTATTTGATATATATCTTTTTTGTAATAAAAAAGTACCTTTTATTGAAACATTTAATGAAATTATTAAAGATGTTAAATTAATTTATATTGATGAAATGAAAGATTCAAAAGAAGTATCGGATTTAATTTATAATCTTAATATTGATATATTATTTGATTTGAATGGTCACACTTCTCTTAATCGTCTAGACATTTTTGCTTTAAAACCTTCTCCAATTCAAATTAGTTATTTAGGTTTTCCTAATACAACAGGTTTAAAAACAATAGATTATAGATTAACAGATAGAATAGTTGATAGTGAAGAATCAACGCAAATTTATAGTGAAAAATTAATATATTTACCTAAATCATTTTTAACATTTTCATCAATTTTACAGAAAGAACCATTAAAACCGAAAGATAATTATGAATATATAATATTAGGTTCTTTAAATAAAAATTTTAAAATAAGTTTAAACGTATTAGAATCATGGAAAATTATTCTAAAAAATACAAAAAATACAAAAATATTATTAAAATTAGATTTATCTGAAAATAACAATTATTTAAAAGAAAAAATGGATTATTATATTAATTTACTTGATTTAAATAAACAAAAAGATAGAATTATTTTTATACCAAATACTTCTAATAGTGGTTATGTTCAATTATTTTCTCAAATTGATATTCTTTTAGATACTTATCCATATTCAGGAACTACAACAACATGCAATGCACTTTATAATTCAATACCTGTTGTCACTTTATATAATAAAGATAGACATGTTCAAAGTGTTAGTTCATCATTATTAATTAATTCTGAACTACCTGAATTAGTCACATATTCAGAAGAAGAATATGTAAATAAAATTATTAATTTATCTCAAAATATAGATAAAATAAAAGAATATAAAAAAACTATTCATCAAAAGTTTTATAAAAATATTATGAATAATTCTGAATTTGTTAAAGATTATGAAGATACTTTAATAAATCTTTATAATAATCATTTTATTATCTAGAATATTGTTGAATCATCATAACTACTTTAAATCCTTGAATAAAATCATACTTTTCTTTAATGTTATTTTTGATTTCTACAATATCAAAATCTAATTCACAAGATGAAGCATTTGTACCTTCTCTATCATTACCCCATCTATCTGTTTTTAATAAAGATGTAATGGGATATAATAAAAATTGTTCATATAAACATCCTTTCTCTAGTGTACTTAAATAACCACCAAATTCACCAAATTCTGAACATCTATATTCTTTTCTACTACCATTGTTTTTTGCTTCTTCAATAAATTTATTTTTAAATTCAATTATTTTTAATGATTTATTCACTTCTTCATTATTATCTTCATGAATAATTTCTTTATTAGATGATTTTTTTCGACATCCTTTTTTCTTTTTAGAAATAAAAAATTCATTATATAATTCAGAATAAACAATAATAAACATATTTGAAAATTCTTCATTTTTATCTTCAATAAATCCTCCACTAAATATTTTTTTTAACTCTTCAATATTTTCCTCATTAATTTGTTCTATTAAATCACCTAATTTAATTTTTAATCCAATGGATACATTTGAACTTTCACATTTACCCATTTTATTATATTTTTTAAAATTTAAATATATATTATTATATAAATATTTTTTTAAGTAGAATAAATTTATTATTTACCAAAATAAAATTATTTCCAAAAATCTTTCTTCAATAATCCTAATTCTTTATAATAAATTTTTCTAAATGATATTGAAAGTGCATTTTCAAATATTATTTTTTAGTTTTTACAGAATGTAATATTAAAGCAACTTTCTCATGTTTAACACCTTTCATTCCAAATGGTTTACCATTCATACCTATCCAACTATAATCAACAATATTTTCATCTAAAAATTCACATAAAGCTCTTAATTCACTATTTGGTTGTTCAAATCCTTTAAAATTAACTAAATCATCAAATATAACAATACAATTTTTGTCTAAATAATTTTTTAACATATTTAATACATATATAGTTGAACTATATAAATCCGCATCTAAATGTAAAAATGATACTTTTTTATTATCTTTAATAATATATTTTTCTATAAATTTTTGAAGTGTTTGATTAAACCAACCTTTTATTAAAACAACATTATTGTTTACTTTTGGTAAATCTCCATTTAAACTAAATACACCTTTTTCAAATCCACGTTTCCATTTTTCGGGTAAACCTTCAAAACTATCAAAACCATATACTTTATCACTTGTAAATTTTGATATATAATTAATTGAATTACCTTTATATACTCCAAATTCTAACCATAATGTATTTACTATATGTTGAAATTTCATAACTTCAAATATATAATTTATTGGATTTATTTTTAAATTAGGTATATTTTTTATAACATTAAACATTTCATTTTGCATAGCTAAATAAAAATAATATTTTGTTACTTTTAAAGGGTATTTATAAGGTATAGCTTTTAAATTATAAATTATAACTTTTTTTTTTTCAATTTTTAAAGATTCTATTTTAATAAATTCAAAGTTAATATTTCGTGGTAATAAAATACTATTTTTATCATTTAAATATATAAAAGGAATATTATCTTTTTTAGAAATATTTATTTTTAATATTATATAGGTATCATTTGTTTTTTTTACATTATTTTCAAATATATTTAATTCTTGAAAATTTTTTTTTACTTCTAAATATGAATAATCTTCTATTATTTTTTTATCAGTTTTTTTATTTAAATAATAAAAATATAACTTTTTTAAATTTTCTTCATTTGTTATATTTTTATATAAAATAATATTATCTAATGTATTCATTTGTTTAAAAATATTATCTAAATTATTAATTATATTAACAAAAATATTTAAATATTCTTCTTTTTTATTTTTAATTTTATTTTTTAATTTCTTAGAAATATTAGTTGTTATTAATAAATCATTTACATATTCTTCTATTTTATTTTGAAAATTATTTAAAATATATTTTTCATTTTTATCTAATTTATTAATTAATTTAATATTATCTTTAAATTCATCTTCTTTTTTTTTTATTTTATCTAATTTTATTATTTTATTAATATTTTTTTTAATTAACATATTTTATTATTCTAATATAAATATTTATAATATTTATACTATTAAAAAAAACTTTTATTTTTAATAATATCATCTTTATTATAATTAAATTATAATAAAGATTATCATTTTTATTATATTAATTTTTTCCAAAAATCATTCTTCAATAGTCCTAATGCTTTATAATTAATTTCCCTAAATGATATTGAAAGTGCATTTTCTAATATTTTGAACTTTTCAGAAAATACATATTTATATAATCTCTTTAAATCCTTTTTAGGTACAACCATTCCCTTTGCAAAATTAGTACATCCATATTTACCTTTTTCATCTATTATAAATCCTGTTGCACCACTTGCGAATATTACTTTAGGTATTCCGAAAAAACCATTTTTATTTGTATCGGCATAAAAAAATGTTGGTTTATTTTGTCTATTTATTGAATATACAACTGGATATTTAAATTTTTTGGTTTTATTTCTATTCACCCATTTCTTATTTGCTCCATATGCGCTTCTGCTGTATAATATAGTAAATCTATTTTTTTCTTTTTTAGCTATCTTTTTTAATATTTGAGGTATATTAAAATTTGGTATAAATGGTTCATTTTGCATATTTACTTTATATAATTTACCATCTTCACCCATTATTTTTGTTTTTCTATTTTTATTATCTTCATTTATTAATACATACCAATCATATCTTGTATTACATTTAAATATCTTTTGTCCATCTTTCTCATTATGTATTTCCAAATATAAAAATCTTTTACTTTTTAATAATTCTCCTCCATCACCTTCTACATTTCTCCAACCTGATGGATGAACATATACGAGTACTCCTTTTGGTTTTAACCAATAATCTAAAGCCCTCTTTACAAAAGAAACCCATAATTGATGACCTCTACCAGTTGCACCAGTATCATCATTATAGGGAGGATTTCCAATAACAATATCAAATTGACTAACATTTAATTTCTTTTCAATATCTAGGTCAAGAGACGATCCTACATAACTATTCAATCTAAACTCATTTTTAGGGTCTAATAATTTACAATTTATATTTATATTTTTTTCATTAATATCCGCAAAATATAATATATTCTCAACTATATACTTATATCTCTTCTTTTCATTATTTATTTTACCTTTTAATCCATACATAAACCTCAATATTATATCAACTAAAAAACCACCTTTTCCAGATGCTGGTTCAAAACATTTTATATTTTTATTAGACCAAATTTTAGAAGGTACTTTATCTAACATATCTCTTCTTAATAAGTAAGGTGTTGATACTTCAGCGAATGATTCTTTATTTTTTAAATCTGTTTTATGTTTTTCATCTATATTTTTTGATAAATCTTCTAAATATTGTAAATAATTCATTGATTATTCCCTATTTATCTTAAATATTTTATTTATTTTATAATATTAATTCTTTTTTCCAGTAAACGGCTTTTTTCTTTAAAGAAAAAAGGGGTTCTTCCAAAAATCACTTTTAAATAATTTTAGTACTTGATAATTAATCTCATTCATTGTGATATATAAACTTTCTTTTAAAATATTAAATCTATCACTTTTAATATATTGATATAATTTATCTAAATCTTCAGGTTTAACAACAATAGCTTTAGCATAATTAGTTAATCCATATTCTCCTTTTCTATCAATATAAAATCCAGTTGCACCACTTCCAAATATTAATTTAGGAATAC
>JACCED010132834.1_pt1 | contig 53371 bp, 50 predicted proteins | sample 7455021 | NCBI WGS metagenome assembly JACCED01 (sample SAMN15323456, study PRJNA562643) | freshwater metagenome | isolation source: river surface water | place: USA:Blue River Watershed | collected 2017-08-19
CGGTTCGATTCCGGCTCGGGCCTCCACACCATAAGGTGATGCGCCGCTTTAGCTCAGTTGGTAGAGCACATCATTCGTAATGATGGGGTCACGTGTTCGAGTCACGTAAGCGGCACCACCACTTTCCAGACATCTGCCGAACCGAAACCACCCGCTTCCTGGTGACCGGGTGCACAAGTATTTAGTACAGCTTGTGATCCATATTGCTTGCGTTAGCCTGTACTTGGTTCAACAGCCATTAATAAGTTCAAACACTTATTAATGTTGATCCTTGGGAAATAGGGGACGTAAGACATGAAGAAGATTATTCTGGTTTCGGCCTGCCTGGCACTCGCAGCATGCAGCAGCAATGGGGCGCCGGACGCTGCCTCTGCGCAGAAAGACGAAGCTGCGATCAAGCAGGTGCTCAAGGACATTACATCGAGCGACAGCCCGGCAAAAATGGCCGCGGCTTTTGCTGAAGATGGCGAATGGATCATCGTCGGCCACGCCCCCTACAAGGGTCGGGCCGCAATCGAAAAGGGCATCGCGGGCCTGACCGCGCCCGGCAGCAAGATCGTGTTTGACAGCCTTGATGTGAAGGAAGTGATCCTGCTGAGCGATCATCAGGCACTTACCAAGAGTGTCGCGGTCTATCACATCGATGCCAATGGCAAGGCCGGGCCGGCCAAGCGCAACGAGTTTGCCGATTATCTGGTGAAGTCGGCTGATGGCGCATGGCAGATTGCCTACGAAATCAACTCTGACGAAAACGGCTGATCCAAGTCGCCGAACAAGACATTGTTGCGATAGGAATGGCGCAGGGTTGCAAGTGACCCTGCGCCATTTTGTTTGCCTGTCGCAGTTGCGGCCTGTTGGGAAATCGGCTTAGGCCCTGGGCTGATGGCGGACCCAGATACCATTGCATTGGTGAGGCGGCGTGTTCAATTTTCCTAAGCGGCTCCACTTTCCCGCCTTCGCGCTGCTGGCCCTGGCTAGCCCGGCGCTGGCGGAAGCGCCCGATCCCGAAGCGATCATCGTTACCGGCAAGGCGCTGGACCTGCCGGCTGGGCAAGGCGCCTTTGCCAGCGATGTCCTGAGCGCCGAGCAGGTGCGGATGCTCGCATCGGGGCGGATCGAGGACTTGCTTGGCCGCGCGCCCGGCGTGCAGCAGTTCCGCCGCTCGGATAGCCGCTCGTCCAATCCCTCGGCCCAAGGCATCACCCTGCGCGGGCTGGGCGGCAATGCCTCCAGCCGGACGCTGGTGCTGCTTGATGGCGTGCCGCTGGTCGATCCCTTCTTCGGCTATGTCCCGCTTTCCGCCCTGCCGCCAGAACGGCTGGATTCGGTTCGCGTGCTGCGCGGAGGCGGGGCCGGGGGCTTTGCCGCTGGCGCAGTGGCAGGGACCATCGACCTTGCCTCGGCCGGGCCGGATACGCTGGGCCTGCTGTCTGCCTCGGCCCTGGTCAATGACCGGGGCGAGAGCGAGCTGTCGGCATCGCTTGCCCCGCGCCTCGGCAGCGGCTTTGCCGTGGTCTCGGGGCGGTGGGACCGGGGGCAGGGGTTCTGGACCACGCCGGAAAGCCAGCGGGTTCCGGCTTCGGTCCGCGCGCGGTTTGATTCCTGGTCGACCGGCCTGCGCGCCGTCGCGCCGCTGACACCGGACATTGAGCTTCAGGCCCGGGCGTTGTTGTTCGATGACCAGCGCACGCTGCGCTTTGCCGGGGCCGATACCGGGGCGAGCGGGCAGGATGCCAGCCTGCGCCTGGTCGGGCGCGGGGCGTGGCAGTTTGAGGCGCTGGGCTATGTCCAGGCGCGTGACTTTTCCAACGTGGTGATCTCGGCAACCGCATTGCGCAAGACGCTTGACCAGCGGCGCACCCCGGCAATGGGCCTTGGTGCCAAGTTCGAGCTGCGCCCACCGCTTGGCGCGGGGCAGACGCTGCGGCTGGGTGTCGACTGGCGGCGCCAAAGCGGCGAAATGCAGGAAGAGGCCTATAGCGCCGTCACCGGACTGGTCACGGCGCGGCGCAAGGCCGGAGGGGTCAACAGCGATCTCGGGCTTTATGCCGAACATGACAGGCAGCTTGGCCCGGTACTGCTGACGCTGAGCGCGCGGGCCGACCGATGGGAAGTGGCCGATGGCTTCTTCCGTGAAGCAACTGCCGCGGGCGGCATCACCACTGACCGCACCTTTGCCGACCGGTCTGGCTGGCAAGAAAGCCTGCGCGGCGGCGTGCTGGTGGAGGCGACCCCGCAGCTGTCCTTGCGGGCTGCCGCTTACACCGGCCTGCGCCAGCCGACGCTCAACGAACTTTATCGGCCTTTCACCGTCTTCCCCATCACCACCCGCGCCAATGCTGCGCTGGAAAATGAGCGGCTTGAAGGCTTCGAGGGCGGCCTGGACTGGACCCCGCTTCCCCAACTGACCCTGCGCCTGACGGGTTTCGACAACACGGTGAAGGGGGCGATAGCCAATGTCACGATAGGCCCGAACCTGCGCGAGCGGCGCAACGTTGATGCCGTCCATTCGCGGGGGATAGAGGCGGCGGTGGCCGCGAAGGCGGGTGCGGTCAGCCTCGATGCGGCGCTGTCGTGGCTTTCGGCCCGGGTTGAGGCCAGTGGCGCCTCCGCCGCGCTCAATGGCAAGCGCCCGGCGCAGGTTCCGCGCCTCAGTGCCAGCGCCACCCTGGCCTGGCGTCCGGCCGATCGCTGGCTGCTGGCAACCAGCCTGCGCCACACCGGGGCGCAGTGGGAGGATGATCTTGAGACCGATCGGCTGCCCGCCGCAACTACGCTGGATGCCGTGGCCGAATTGCCGCTTGGCCAGCACCTGCTGCTGGTGCTGCGGGCAGAGAATGTCACCGGCGAACAGATCGTTACCCGCAACCAGGCGGGCAGCCAGGATCTTGGCGCGCCGCGCACCATTTGGGCCGGTTTCCGCATTTCCATGTGATGCCGCTTGGCTTAGGAAAGCCCGCAAAGCAAAACCGGAGGGATTCGATGGCAACCCAGCCCAAACGCAAGATCGAGTGCAGCGAAGCCGAATGGCAGGCCCGCCAGGAACTCGCCGCCTGCTACCGCGTGTTCGATCACCTGGGCTGGAGCGAGTCGATCTATAACCACATCTCGCTCAAGGTGCCGGGCGAGGAAGGGGCCTTCCTGATCAACCCCTATGGCCTGCTCTATTCCGAGGTTTGCGCCAGCAACCTGGTGAAGATCGATATCGATGGCAACACGCTCGATGGCAGCCCCTATCCGGTGAACAAGGCCGGTTTCACCCAGCACGCCTATTTCCATCGCCACGTCGATTGGGCCCACGCGATCTGCCACACCCACACCACGGCAACGATGGCGGTATGCAGCATGGAAGGCGGCCTCCAGCCGGTGAACTTCTATGCCTGCAACTTCATCGGCAGGCTGAGCTATCATGATTTCGAAGGCGTAACGGTACGCGAGGAAGAAGGCGAGCGGCTGCTTGCCAACCTGGGCAGCAATCGCATCCTGATGCTGCGCAATCACGGGCCGGTTATCCTGGGTCGTTCGATCGGCGAGATTTTCATCCAGCACTGGTCATTGCAGCGCGCCTGCGAAATCCAACTCGCGACCATGGCTGCCGGCAAGCCGGTGGTGATCCCTGACGAGGTTGTTGCCGTCCACCAGCGCGACCTTGGCCAGGTCTCGCTGCCCGGTGGTCCCGGTAAGGCCGACTTCGATGCCTGGGTGCGCGTGATTGACCGGACCGACCGCAGCTGGCGCGATTGACGCGGTCGCATGCCCAGCCTCACCGTCAATGAGCGCCCGCTGGCGTTCGATATGGATCCGCAGACCCCGCTGCTGTGGGCGCTGCGCGATGGCGCCAACCTGACCGGCACCAAGTATGGCTGCGGGGCGGGCGATTGCGGTGCGTGCATGGTCCTGGTCGATGGCGAGGCGATTCGATCCTGCCAGATCACCCTTGGCGAGGCTGAAGGGCGGGCGGTGACCACGATCGAGGGCCTGTCGCCCGATCGTTCGCACCCGGTGCAGCAGGCGCTGGTGGCAGAGCAGGCGATCCAGTGCGGCTTCTGCACCCCCGGCATCGCGATGGCCGCTGCGGCACTGCTTGCGCGCAATGCCGATCCGACGCCTGAAGATATCAAGGCTGCCGTTTCCAACCTGTGCCGCTGCGGAGTCTATCCGCGGCTGGTCGACGCGATCCAGCGCGCGGGGCGGGTGATGCGGCGGCTGGAAACGATCGATCCAGTGCCCGCACCCCGCACTTCGCTGCAAGGTGCGGTGCGGGAAGTGCCCGCGATCAAGGCACCATAAGGGGGAATTCCGATGCTTGACCAGCCACTGACCCTGCCCTGCGGGGCTGTCCTGCCAAACCGTCTTGCGAAGGCAGCCATGACCGAAGGTCTGGCCGATCCGCTTGGACGGCCCACTGCCGAACTCGAACAGTTGTACCGGGTCTGGGGTGCGGGCGGCTGCGGCATGCTGCTGTCAGGCAATGTCCAGGTGGATGGCGATCATCTGGAGCGGCCGGGCAACGTCATCATTGATCGGCCAGCCGATGGCGCGATGGTCGATGCGCTGCGGCGCTGGACCGGTGCGGCCAAGGCCAATGGTTCGGCCTTCTGGGCCCAGATCAGCCATGCCGGACGGCAGACGATGAAGCCGGTCAACCCGCACCCCAGGGCGCCCTCGGCGGTCAAGCTCGGCCTGCCCGGTGGCCAGTTTGGCGAGCCGGTGGCCCTGACCGAGGCCGAAATTGAAGACCTGGTTTCCCGCTTCGCCAATGCCGCGCATTCGTGCCGCGAAGGCGGCTTTGATGGAGCGCAGATCCATGCTGCCCACGGCTACCTGATATCGCAGTTCCTTAGCCCGCGCTCGAACCAACGCACCGATCGGTGGGGCGGCAGCCTGGAAAACCGCGCCCGCTTCCTGCGCGAAGTGGTGCGGGCAACCCGCGCCGCAGTGGGGGCGCAGTTCGCGATTTCGGTGAAGCTCAACAGCGCCGATTTCCAGAAGGGCGGCTTTGCCTTTGAAGATAGCCAGACCGTCGCTGGATGGCTGGCCGAGGATGGCGTCGATCTCATCGAGATTTCGGGCGGCACCTATGAACAGCCCAAGCTGCTGGGGATCGAGGGGATGGAGCCGGTCGAGCAGCCGGGCGTCAAGGCATCGACCCTGGCGCGCGAGGCCTATTTCGTCGACTTCGCGCTGGCCATGAAGGAAGCAGTCAAGGTGCCGCTGATGGTCACCGGCGGGTTCCGCAGCCGCGCTGCGATGGAAGAAGCGCTGGCGCGCGGTGCGGCGGACGTGATTGGCCTGGGGCGGCCGCTCTGCGTGGAGCCCGATGGCGCGGCACGGATTCTGGCCGGTGCCGAGAGTTTGCCGCGCGCCGAGAACGGACTTGGCCTGTTCCCGGACTGGCTGGCCTTCCTCAGGCGCGTGCCGATGCTACGCGCGGCCGATAGTTTCGCGGGGCAGTATTGGTTCTATGCCCAGATCGCGGCCCTGGGCAGGATCGGTCGAACCGCGCCGGAGCGGTCGGTCCTCGCCGCGATGCGCGAGGTTGAGGGCGGCAACAAGCGCTGGCTTGCTGCCCGCCGCAAGACCTAGAACCGGATCTTCGCCCCCAGCCGCGCGTTAAGCGGCGCACCGGTACTGATATTGTTATCAGTGTGGGCGCTGGGGAAGTAATCGGTGTTGGCCAGGTTCTCGACATTGAACTGCAGCTGGACTGTGTCCGAAACCTTGTAGAACAGCGCCGCATCGATCCGGGTGAAGCCAGGCAGGCGCACGGCATTGCTGATCGTTGCAAACTGTTCGCTCTGGCGCACGGCGCCGATTGCTACGCCCAGCCGATCGGTGAAGTCATAGCGGCCCCAGGCTGAAAACTGGTGGCGCGGCAATTGGGCCAGCGTTCGGCCGGCGGGTGCTGCGGTGGTGGTAGACACGATCTCGCCATCTTCCAGCGCATAGCCCAGCGTTACTTGCAGGCCCTTGGTGACCTGCCCGACCATGGCCAGTTCGAAGCCCTTGGTCCGGCTCTGCCCGGTCTGGACGACAAGGCCTGTGACCGGATCGTTGGCGCGGGTATTGGTGCGGTCGATCTGGAATATTGCGGCGGTGAAGGCCAGGCGCTCGGTCAGGTCCCACTTCACCCCGGCTTCAAGGTTGCGGAACTCTTCCGGCGCGAGACTGGCGGTCGTGGCATCGAGCACGGTGAACTGGTCGCCCGATTGCGGCAGGAAGCTTTTGGCGTAGCTGGCATACAACGACACGTTTTCGCGCGGTTTGATGATCAGCCCCGCGCGCGGGCTCCACTTGCCGTCGCTGCGGGTGGCGGCAAAGCCGTTGGCCCGGTTGGTCGAGGTAATGCGAAAATCGTCATAGCGCAGGCCCAGCACCACCTTGATCAGGTCCCCCAGGTCGAGCTGATCCTGAACATAAGCCGAAAGTGCGCGGACCTTTGACAGGCTGGAGCGGCTGCTGGCGCCAAAGGTTACGGTCGGCAGGGTCAGCCGCTGGGCCAAAGCCACGGTGGTCCGGCTGGTGGCAGCGGGGCCAAAGGTGGCTTCGCTGCGCTTGGCATCGGTCAATTGGTCGCCGGCTTCGAAGCCGAGCAGGATCTGGTGGCCGATCCCGCCGGTCTCACCCTTCCAGACCATGTTGCCCTGGACGATCCAATTTTCGCGGATCGTGTCGCTGTTGTAGCCTTCCAGCTCCACTGTGGTCGCGGTGGCGGCGGAGCGGGCGTACACGTTGCCATAGTACTTGTCGTAATGCGCATACTGGCCGGTCAGATTGACGCTCAGCGCATCGCTGAAATCGTGATCGAGCCGAGCGCGGGCGATGTGCGCCGTGACTGCGCTATGGTTGGCGGTTGGGCTACCGAAGAAAGTGTCGTCATAGCCGCGCAGTGGAGCGCCGGCGAACGAGGGTACGCCGCGATCGGTGACGCGCTGGTCATCGGCATATTCGTAACCCAGCACCATGCGGGTGGCTTCGCCCAGCCTCCAGCCGAGCGTCGGGGCGACGCCGACGAAGTGGCCGTCATAGCCATCGCGATGATTGGCAAAGTCTTCATAGGTGGCGTTAAACCGTGCGGCGAAGCTCTCGCCCAGGGGCTGGTCAAGGTCAGCCGCAAGCGACCAGCCGCCGAAGCTATCAAGCCCTGCCGCAAAGTCGGTCCGGGTCTTGTTGAATTCGGGCGCCTTGGACACCCGGTTGATCACGCCGCCGCCGCCGCCGCGACCGAAGATCAGCGCATTGGCGCCTTTCAGCACTTCGACCCGGTCAATGTTATAGAGCGAGCGGTAGTACTGCGCATCATCGCGCAGGCCATCCAGGAAGAAGTCAGCGGTCGTGCTCTGGCCGCGCAGGGTGATCTGGTCGCGGTGGCCTTCGCCCTGGCCGAGCACTACGCCGGGGACATAGCGCAGCGCGTCGTTCAATGATTCCACGCCCTGATCGTCCAGCTGTTCGCGGCTCAGCACCGTAACTGTCTGTGGCACGTCGATCAGCGGGGTTTCGGTCTTGGTGGCGGAGCGGGTCTTTTCAATGTCATACCCGTCCGGCACGCCGTAAACGATGATGGCCGGGGCATCTGCGGCATCGGCCATCAGTTCTGCATGGGCCGGAACCGCCATGGTGATGGCGGGCAGCACGGTCGAAACCAGCAGGCCGAGGCGCTTGGAAGCAGTCGTCATCAGATCCCCATTTGCGAATGATTTGCAATAACAGAATTGCCGCTAATGCGAATCGCTCGCATTGACAAGGATCAAATTGCCCCTGCGATCCATTTTGCTAAGGGAGCGCGAAGAACCGAAGGGAAGTGTTCCGTGAAAGCAACGATCTGGCACAATCCGGCCTGCGGCACCTCGCGCAAGACCCTGGCGATCCTGCAAGAGACGCCGGGCGTGGATCTCACCGTGGTTGAATATCTCGTCAATCCGCCGAGCGCCGAAAAGCTGGCCCAGCTTTATCGCGATGCCGGGATTACGCCGCAGCAGGGCCTGCGTCTGCGCGGTACCGATGCCGAAGAGCGCGGCCTGCCAATGGCCGATGCTGCCCATGTGCTGGCGGCGATGGCGGCTCAGCCGAAGCTGATTGAGCGGCCGCTGGTTGAGACCGACAAAGGCGTGCGGCTGTGCCGCCCGCAGGACAAGGTGCTGGAAATCCTTTAACGCTGGCTGAGCAGGTCCTCGTCGCGGCCCAGCCCTTTGATGCCCACCGCGAGTACGGCCAGGCACAGCAGTTCTATCACAGCAAAGCCGATCCAGGAGGAATGGCCATAGAGCCACACCCCAATTGCTGGGGCCAGGATATAGGCCGCGCCGTTGACCGACGCGACAATCCCGGCCGACTGCCCCTGTTCAGCGCGGCTAACCGCGAGCGAAGCCCCGGCGGTAAAGCCGGGACGGAACAGCCCGAAGCCCAAGCAGGCGATCGAGGTGCCAAGCGTGATGGCGTGCAGGTCTTGGGCTATGGCCAGCAGGGCGACGCCCATCGCGGCGAGGCTGACCCCCCAAAGGCTTGAGGCACGCGGGCCCAGTTTCCACAGCGGGATAATACCCCACTGCGCCAGCAGTGTCGCAATGGCTCCGGCCATCAGCACCAAACCGGTCGGCCCGGCCCCGGCCATTGGCGTGGCACGCAAGCCCAGCCGGTCGAGGATCAGAAAGCCGACAATCCCCATCACCATGGCCTGGGCATGTCCCCCCAGCAGCCCGGCGACCAGCCAGGGCCGGATCCGCCGGTCAGTCCACTTCAGGTCGGGTACTTCGGGTGGCAGCGCCCCATCGTCCGCGTCCGAACCTTCCTCACGCATCCGCGAATCCGAATTGGCGCTAAACGGGGCGGCGAGCACTTCGCCCCGCGCGGCATAGGCTGGGGCATCGTCTGGCAGGCGCAGCCGCAGCGCGATCAACACGACCACGGCGATCAGCGTGAAGGCGAAGAACGGGCTGACCAGGCCAAGCCCCGGCACGATCAGTAGCGGTGCCAACGCCGGTCCCAGCACCGTGCCAAGCCCGAAGCTGGAAGAGATCAACGAAAGCGACTGGGTCCGTTCCGCCCGGCTGGTTCGACTGGCGACATAGGCCTGAACCGCCGGCGGTGCCGCCGATCCGAACCCGCCATAAAGCGAGCGGCAGGCAGCAAAAAGCAAGAGTGTGCCAAGCGCACCGAGATAGCCCTGCAAACCAAACCACAGGGCAAGCCCGCAAAGCCCGAAACTGGAGATGAAGCCAGTCAGCCCCAGCGCCATCATTGCCTTGCGGCCACGCCGGTCGCTGCGCCGCGCCCAGAACGGTGCGCAGAGCATCCAGAGCAGGGCCGACCAAGTGTAGGCCAGGCTGATCCAGAAATCATGCACCTTTAGAGCTGTGCCGATTGAAGGCATGACCGACTGCATTGCGGTGTTGCCCGCCGCCGTCACCAGCATCACCGTGAACAGCAATGCGACGCGGCTGCGCGGCAGGCTGGCGGTCACGCTTCCCTTTTCGCCAGGCGGAGGTGTGTCAGCTTGGGTCATCGCCTCTGTCCCTATGTCTGTCGCATCCACCTTGCAATGGCCGGACAAATTTGTGAAACCACATAGGTAGCCACGGAAAACAGGATCCAATCCCCCGCATGTCGTTTACCGAGCTTGCCCGCAAGCCGCTTTCGGCCCGCATCAAGCACCGCATCAAGCGTGTGATGGGCCCCTGGGGGATCTTCCTGCAAGGCTTCCTTGAGCATCCGGTGATGGTTGGGTCCATTATCCCGTCCTCGCGGTTCACGATCGAACGTATGCTGAGGCCAGTCGACTGGGACCAATGCCAGCTGTTTGTCGAATACGGTCCCGGGGTCGGGACCTTCTGCCGTCCGGTGCTTGACAGATTGCGGCGCGATGCGCGGCTGATCGTGATCGACACCAATCCGCTGTATATCGATTATCTCAAAGCGACGATCACCGACAGCCGGTTCATCCCGGTCCTGGGATCGGCGGCCGATGTAGAGGATATTGTCTGCGCCCACGGCTTTGACCAGGCTGACTATGTGCTTTCTGGTCTGCCGTTTTCGACCTTACCCGATGGAGTTGGCCCGGCTATCGCCGCCGCGACCCACCGGGTCCTGCGACCGGGGGGTGCATTCCTGGTCTATCAGTTCAGCGCCAAGGTGCGCGATTTCATGGCGCGGCATTTCACCCGGATCGACGCGGATTTTGAGCCGCTGAATGTCCTCCCCTGCAAGCTCTTCTGGGGCTGGAAGGACTGAGATCTATTCAATCGGGATTGTGGCTGCAGTCGTGTCTGGACGAGCCAGCTGGCGGTGTGTTGCGGCATAGACCGCCATGAAGAAGATCGCCATCACCGCCTGCAATGCGGCCGAGACCAGGGTGCCCAGGGCGGTGCCCAGCTCCATCCCAAGCAGCAGCCTGAGCGCCAGGTCGGCCAGTCCGCCAACGAGCAGGATCACGATCCCGAAACCGATCAGCAGCAGGGCGTAGAACAGCAGCAGCCGAGCGGCATTGCCGCGGGTCAGGCCCCACGAGCGCTTCAGTGCGGCCACGGGATTGCTTTCCCCGTCAACCATCACCACGGGGGCGACGAGAGAAATCCTGACCATCACAAAGACCAGGGCGACAAAGCACGCGGCCACCACCACGGTCGCCAGCGTCTGGCTGCCGGTCAGCGCGGCAAGGGTAATCGGGATCATCGCGGCAGCGGCGAAACCCATGCCTGCCAGCAATTGCGCGGCGATGACCGGCAGCGCGCCGCGCAAGGCCAGCTTGAGCGCCTCGGCCACCGTCGGTCGGGTGCGGTCCGTAAACAGCGCCAGCATTGCCAGGGTGCCGATCACCTGGCACACCGCCATGCCCAGCAGCCAGGGCCAGGCGCCGTTGTAGTAGACGCTGAGCGTGGCAATCATCGTATCGGTGTCGGCCCCGGCAGGTGGCTCGGGCGGGGGCACCAGAATGCCCACGGCGAAGCTTGGCAGCACAAGGAATACCCCGGCCAGTGCCCACAGCACATCGCGGTTGGCCGAAACGAGCTTGGTAGCCTCTTGCCAGGCTCGATTGCTGTCAAACCGCATTGCTTGCACTCCCATGGTTGTTGCCCCTTGATAACAGCAGCAATTGCCGCCACGCAACGCGCGATGATTCAGGGACTGCCCGCTTCGATCGAATGGCGCCGCGATACTGCGCAGGTGCCCTATCGCCATGCGCTCGACGATATGACTGCCCGCAATGCCGCAATTGCCGAAGGCGTGGCGGATGAGCTGGTCTGGCTGCTTGAGCATCCGCCGGTCTACACCGCCGGAACCAGCGCTGCGGCAGACGAATTGCTCGATCCGCGGTTCGAAGTGGTCGAGGCCGGACGCGGGGGGCGTTATACCTATCACGGACCGGGGCAGCGGGTAGGTTATGTCCTGCTCGATCTTAAGCGCCGGGCGCGCGACGTGCGCGGCTTTGTCCATGCGATGGAAGGCTGGGTGATTTCGACCTTGGCAGATTTCGGCGTGGAGAGTTGGCGCAGCGCGGGGCGGGTCGGCATCTGGACCCGTGATATTGACGGGCGCGAGGCCAAGATTGGCGCGATCGGCGTGCGGATCCGCCGTTGGGTAACGATGCACGGCTTTTCCGTGAACCTGAACCCGGACCTGTCGCATTTTGGCGGGATCGTTCCCTGCGGGATCGAGGAGTTTGGCGTGACCAGCCTTGCGCGGCTGGGCCATGAAGTGGATATGCCGACCTGGGATGCGGCCTTGCTGGCCCGCGCCCCGGAATTCCTGGCCGCGCTTGAACGGCCTTGTCCGCAGGAGTGAATTGCTGATGCGTAAGCTGCCGATCCTGATCCTTGCGCTGGCGCTGGCCGCTTGCGGCTCGGGCAAGAAGGATGAAGGCGCCGGCAAGGCCGAGGGCCAGATTCTCCCGGCTTCGGCCAGCGATGCCATGCTTCCGCTGGATACTGTGCGCAGCCAGGCACCGCTGGCCCCCAAGGTCGAAGCCGGAGGCAAGGCGGATGACCCGGCGGATGCGGTGGCCACCGATGCAGCGGATCCCCCTGTGACGGACGCTGCGGCACCAGCACCGGCTGAAGCCCCCGCGGGCTAGGGGCGCTCGTCGCCCTCAATCGGCTCGGTTTCGGGCCTTTCCGCGACCCGCGCCAGAACCAGCCCGGCGGCGACCAGGGCCATGCCCAAAAGGTCGGGCGCCCCAAGCACTTCATCGAACCAGATCCAGCCAATGGCGACTGAGACCGTTGGCTGGCTCAACAGGGCCAGGCCAATCACCAGCGGCGGGAAGTGGCGCAGGGCATAGACCAACAGGCCTTGCCCGATGAGCTGGCTGGTAATCGAAAGGGCTATAACTGGCAGCCAATTGGTCGGCCAGAATGGCTCGCCAAGAAGCACGGCGAACCCAGCCATTACCGGCAGGCCGATCAGGCTAGACCAGAACAACAGCGCCCAACTGCCCAGCACGGCCCGACCGCGCTGCGCAAGCAGGATGTAAAAGGTATAGAGAAACCCGGCGAGCAGGCAGAGCAGATCGCCGATCAGGGTGGTGTGATCGATCTGCAGGCTGCGCCCCAGCAGCAATGCCGAGCCCACGATTGCCGCGCTAAAGGCGAGCCATTCGGGCGTGCGGGGCCAGCGGCGCAGAGCAATCAGCCCCCAGGCCGCGATCAGGATCGATCCGGCATTCCCGAACAGCGTGGCATTGCCAAGGCGGGTGAGTTCGATCCCCAAGTGCCAGCTCGAAAGGTCCAGTGCGAAGAACACGCCGCCGGCAAGGACCCCCCACAGCACGCCGCGCGGGGCACCGGTCAGCGGCTGGCGATTGACCCGGGCGAGCAGCACGAAGAACGGCACGGCCAGCGCCAATCGCCAGAACCCGGCTGATACCGGCCCGCTATCGGCCAGGCGCACCCACATCGGTCCCAATGCCAGCGCCACATTTCCGCCCAACAGGGCGGCAAAGTGCCACGGTGTCGCTGCGCCCATTGCCTTGCTCATCACGATGCCTTAGCCGCTCGGTTAAGAAAGCAAAGTCAAATGGTGCCAAGAATACCACGGAGGACTCCCTTGCACGACGCACTGTTTCAGCCGATTTCGCTTGGCGCGATCGAATGCCCCAATCGCATCCTGATGGCTCCGCTCACCCGCGGGCGTTCGGACCCGGGTTCGGTTCCTAACGCGATGATGGCCGAATACTATCGCCAACGCGCCGGCGCGGGCCTGATCATTTCCGAAGCGACCGGCATTTCGGTTGAAGGCCTCGGCTGGCCCGCTGCACCCGGCATCTGGAACGAGGCGCAGACCGAGGGCTGGAAGCTGACCACCGAAGCCGTACACAAGGCCGGCGGGCGGATCATCATGCAGCTGTGGCACATGGGCCGGCTGGTCCACCCCGATTTCCTGGGCGGCAATCCGCCGGTTTCGGCTTCGGCCACCACGGCTCCCGATCATGCCCACACCCCGACCGGTCGCAAGCCCCATGAACAGGCGCGTGCAGCCACTAAGGATGATATTGCGCGGATCGTTGACGACTATGGCAAGGCTGCCGCCAATGCCAAGGCTGCCGGTTTCGATGGCGTCCAGCTGCATGGCGCCAATGGCTACCTGATTGACCAGTTCATCCGCAGCTCGTCCAACCTACGTGACGATGATTACGGCGGGTCGCCCGAGAACCGTGTACGGCTGATGCGCGAAGTGCTGGAGCGTCTGATCGACGTCTGGGGCGCGAGCCGGGTCTCGATCCGTCTGTCGCCCAACGGCGAAACGCAAGGGTGTGACGATGCCACCCCGGCCGAGACTTTCGGCGCGGCAGCCAAGGTGCTGCAGGAACTGGGCGTTGGTTTTCTTGAACTGCGCCAGCCGGGACCGGACGGCACCTTCGGTCAGACCGACGTGCCAAAGCAGGGCGCGCATCTGCGGACGATCTACAAGGGACCGCTGGTATTAAACAGCGATTACACCGCCGAAAGCGCTGCCGCTGAAGTGGCGAGCGGCGCCTGCGAGGCGATCAGCTTTGGCCGTCCCTATATCTCGAACCCCGATCTGGCTGAGCGCATTCGCCTTGGGGCGGAATGGGCACCCAACATCGGTGTGCCACAGTCGTGGTATCTGCCCGGCCCGGTTGGCTACATTGATTATCCGGCAATGGCCGAAGCTGCGGCCTGAGCGGAAGGGAACCGGCAATGCAGCAGCGGTCCTGGCTTTTCGTCCCGGGCGATAGCGCCAAGAAGCTTGGCAAGGCGGCGAATACCGGGGCCGACGTGATCATCGTCGACCTTGAGGATTCGGTTGCGGCTGCAAGCAAGGGTGAAGCCCGCCAGCTGGCTTGCGCCTGGCTGGCCGAGCAGCGCCGCACGGCGCAGTTCGGTCGCTGGGTGCGGATCAATGCATTGGATACACCATTCTGGCGCGATGACCTTGCTGGGGTAATGCCCGGCGCGCCCGATGGAATCATGTTGCCTAAGTCGGCCGGGCCGGAATCGGTCCGGACCCTTGCGGCCGAACTTGATGAGCTGGAGCAGGCCTGCGGCATCCCGGCCGGCTCTACCAAGATCCTTGCCCTCGTCAGCGAGACGGCGGAAGCAGCGATCTCAATTCCAAGTTATGCCGGGGCATCGCTGCCCCGCCTGCATGGACTGGTCTGGGGCGGGGAAGACCTTTCCGCCGCGATTGGCGCTGCGCGCAAGTACGATGCGCACGGCCGTTGGACCGATGCCTTTCGCTATGTCCGCGTGCAGACGCTGCTGACCGCGCATGCCAAGGGCGTGCTGCCGCTCGATACCCTCCACGCCGATTTTGCCGATGCCGAAGGGCTCAGGCGCATCGCCGAAGAGGCCCGCGCCGATGGCTTTGGCGGAATGTTGGCGATCCACCCGGCGCAGGTGCCGGTAATCAATGCTGCCTTTACGCCCGGCGAGGACGAACTGGCGCACGCCCGCGCGGTGATTGCCGCCTTCGCTGCCCAGCCCGATGCCGGGACGCTGCAAATCGACGGCAAAATGATCGACCGCCCGCACCTCGTGCTGGCGAAGCGGCTGCTGGGGCTTGCAAACTAGCGCCTAGGCCCGGCCCAGGTCACCCTTGCCCACGGTCCCGCTGGCCATGGCCAGCATGGCGTCGAGGCTCTTCTTGGCGGCAAGCCGCAGGGGCTCGTCAATCTCGATCCGCGGCTGCAGGTCACGCAGCGCGATGTAGAGTTTCTCCAACGTATTGAGCGCCATGTAGGGGCAGATGTTGCAGTTGCAGTTGCCGTCTGCCCCAGGTGCGCCAATGAAGGTCTTTTCGGGGATGGCCAGCTGCATTTGGTGAATGATGTGCGGCTCGGTCGCAACGATCAGCGTGTCGCCGGGGAAGGTCTTGGCGAACTGCAGGATGCCGCTGGTCGATCCGACATAGTCGGCATGGTCGACGATGTGCGGCGGGCATTCAGGGTGCGCGGCGATCGGTGCAGTGGGGTGCTGAGCCTTTAGCTTCAGCAGCTCGGTCTCGCTGAACGCCTCGTGGACGATGCAGACCCCCGGCCAAAGCAGCATATCGCGACCGAACTTGCGGTTGAGATAGCCGCCCAGGTGCCGGTCCGGGCCGAAGATGATTTTCTGCTCGGGCGGGATCTGGGCCAGGATCGTCTCGGCGCTGGAGCTGGTGACGATCACGTCGGACAGCGCCTTCACCTCGGTCGAGCAGTTGATATAGGTCAGTGCGATATGATCGGGGTGCGCCGCGCGGAAAGCCTTGAACTTTTCGGGCGGGCAGGAATCCTCAAGGCTGCATCCGGCATCCATATCGGGCAGGATCACGATCTTTTCGGGGCTGAGGATCTTGGCCGTATCGGCCATGAACTTGACCCCGCAAAACGCGATGACATCGGCATTGGTATCGGCCGCCTTGCGCGACAGCTCCAGCGAGTCCCCAACGAAGTCGGCCAGGTCCTGGACTTCCGGCTTCTGGTAATAGTGCGCCAGGATCACAGCATTGCGCTCTTTGCGAAGGCGCTCGATCTCGGCGCGAACGTCGATCCCGGAAAGATTGGTTGGCTGGGCGGTCATCAGGTGTCCCTTCGCGAAGTGCTCCCCAGATGGCCTCTCGCCGTCTGCGAATCAAGGCATGCGTCGGACGGTCTATGGCTCTCTGTTCAATAGGCCCCTGCCGATAGCAATGCTTGGGGCGTGGCCAAGCAAGCCCCGTTCAGCTCTTCAGCCTGCCACCCGCCAGATTTCATCCTCGCAAGCCACGCGCCCTTGTCGTTCCAGATCGAGGAGATGCGCCAGTACTGAGCGGCCCGCTGCCCCGGTCAGGCGCGGATCGAGCCCCTTGTACATGGCGGCCACCATGGCGGTGATCTGATGTGGCCCAGTACCAAGCAGACGCAGGATCTGGGCCTCGCGGCTGCGGCGGTGGCCCAGCATACCGCGAACGAGTTGGCGCGGCTTTTCGACTACCGGCCCATGGGCTGGGTAATATCGGGTGTCCTCACGATCATAAAGTTTTTGCAAACTCGCCATATAGGCGCTCATGTCGCCGTCAGGCGGCGAAACCACGCTGGTTGACCAGGCCATTACATGGTCACCGGTGAACAAGGCGCCGCTCTCGACCAGACCGTAGCACAGGTGATTGCTGGTGTGACCGGGGGTGGCAACGGCCTCGATCGTCCAGTCCGGCCCACTGATCCGCTCACCATCTGCAAGCACCCGGTCTGGGGCGTAGCCGTGGTCAAAGGCTGAATCCGCGCGCGGGCCATCGTCACTCAGGCTCAATGGCGCGCAGCCAATGATTGGCGCGCCGGTAAGTGCCTTCAATGGTGCAGCAGCGGGAGAGTGGTCGCGGTGGGTATGGGTGCAGAGGATCGCCGTGACCTTCGCCTTGCCAACAGCGGCAAGAATAGCCTCAACATGGCCGGCACCATTGGTGTCCGCCCCCTTGAACGGACTGGGCTCGCTGCCGGTGCCGCCATCAGCCGGGCCGGGATCGATTACCGCAACCTCGCTGCCAGCTCCGACGATGTAAGTCTGGGTTCCGCTGAAAGTGTAGGGTGACGGATTTGGGGCCAGCACCCGGCGCACCAGTGGCTCACACAGTTCTGAAAGGCCGGTGGGCCAAGGCTTAGCAGGGATATCCATAGCCCGGGGGATATGGCCCTTCGCGCACCCCTCGCCAAGCCCCTTCGCGCTCGCTAGGAAGCGGCAAAACGGAGAGGCTGGATGACTGCTATTGGCGACCTGATCCTGGTGCTTGACGCCGGCACCACTTCGACCCGCGCAATGCTGTTCACGCCGCAAGGCGTGCTGAAGGGCGTTGCCCAGGAAGAGCTGACCCAACACTACCCGCAGCCCGGCTGGGTTGAACACGATGCGGCCGAAATCTGGGACAAGACCCTGGCCTGCGCGCGGCAGGTGACGGGGGAAGCCGGGGGCGCCAAGAGGATTGCCGCGATCGGGATCACCAATCAACGCGAAACCGTTGTTGCCTGGGACAAGGTTACCGGCCAGCCGCTGCACCACGCGCTGGTTTGGCAGGATCGCCGCACCGCCGATTTTTGTGCAAGCTTGCGCGATAGCGGGCAGGAGCCGGTGGTCCAGGCAGCAACCGGGCTGCTGCTTGATCCCTATTTCTCCGGGACCAAGATGCGCTGGCTAGTCGATAACATCCCGGCCGTAGCCGGGGCCGCGGCCAGTGGTCGGCTGGCGCTGGGGACGGTCGAATCCTGGCTGACCTGGAAGCTGTCGGGCGGGGCGCATGTTACCGATGCCAGCAATGCCAGCCGCACGCTGCTGCTTCCGCTGGCGGGGGCAAGCTGGGACGAAGGTCTGTGCGAACTGCTTGGCGTGCCGCGCGCTGCCTTACCGGAAGTGACCGATAATGCCGGCCGGTTTGCGATGACCCTGCCTGAATTCCTTGGTGCTGCGATCCCCATCGCTGGATTGGTAGGTGACCAGCAAAGCGCCACAATCGGTCAGGGTTGCCTCAACCCAGGCGAGACGAAGGCGACTTATGGCACCGGGGCTTTTGTCCTGGCAAATATGGGTAGTGAAGTGCCGCGTTCTGGCCACCGACTGCTGGGTACGGTTCTTTGCCAGCTGGGCAGCGCGCGAACCTATGCGCTCGAAGGGTCTGTTTTCGTTGCAGGCAGCCTCATCAAGTGGCTGCGCGATAGCTTGGGTATTATCACTTCTGCGGCCGAAACCGCAGAGCTCGCAGGTTCGGTCCCCGATAGCGGCGGGGTGACGATCATCCCCGCACTTTCCGGCCTTGGCGCACCTCACTGGCGGCCCGAGGCGCGAGGTGTGATCATGGGAATGAGCTTCTCGACCACGCGGGCTCACGTCGCCCGTGCGGCGCTGGAGGCAATGGCGATGCAAACCGCCGATCTGGCTGCCGCCTTTGCCGCCGATGGGGCCGGCTGGACAGCCTTGCGGATAGACGGTGGAATGAGCGCCAATGACTGGATGGCGCAGGACCTGGCTGACGTACTGCGAGTACCGGTGGAGCGGCCTGAATTTGTTGAGACCACAGCGCTAGGTGCGGCCATGCTTGCTTCGGTTGGGGTCGGTATTCACAGCTCGCTGGCGGATGCGGCCAGAGCAATGCGTGGTTCGGTGCAACGGTTTATGCCCGGTGCAGAGCCAGCGGCAGAGCGGCGTATCGGCTGGGACAAGGCCTTGGGGCTGATTTGATCGCTCCGCATCCATATCAACCGGGTCTTGGTGTGGGCAGATCCTGTCTGGTCAGCGCCGCGCAGCGCGCGCCAGCCTTTCACGAAGCGCGATAATTGCGCTTGGGGCGCCGCGGTCTTGTTCGCGCCAATCGGCATCGATCCGTTTTAAACGGGCATGCAGCCGTTCGGTGGCCTGGATAAGATCCCGGGTGTCGGGATCGAGCAGGGCCAAGCGGCCAGGGTCACTCTCAGGAAAATCCGCTAGCTTGCCATACCGGTGGAGTTGAAACTCCGAGAGTTCGCCATTCAAGTAGGCGCGGTGATTGAGCAGCCAGGCAACCGAATGCATCATGCGCGTTGTTGTGCGAAGTGCTTCGCATGAGAGGGCAACCGTCGCCTCGTCTTCGTCCCCCGCCACGGCTTCCAGCCGACCAGACAGCGTAAACGCATGGCGCACCTCATCCGACAGGATAAGCGCCTCATAATAAAGAGATTCGACGATCCTTGGATTTATGTTCGCGGGCGTTGCCATCAGCCGGGCGTAACCATTCTGCCGCGGCTTTGTCACCCGCAGTTTGGGCTCATTTTATTGACCATTTCTGCACTGTCCCGGCGAGGGACGCTTTTGCCGATTGAGATCGATCAGGCGATGATGTCTGGGATCAAATAGTCTTCGAGCATCGCGATCTGATCCTTGAGGCGCAATTTGCGTTTTTTCAGGCGGGCGATCTGTAGCTGGTCGGTGCCGCCGGCGCTGGTCAGCGCATCGATCGCCGCGTCAAGGTCACGGTGTTCGATCCGCAGCATTTCCAGGCGCTTTTTCAGCTCCTCTTCGCTCACCAGTGCCTCCCTTTGCCCAATCAGGCGCGGCGCCAATTCGGGCCGCCGCAAGTGTCCGGAATGAGTACTTCGCAAGATAGGCTTATTATGCTTCCATGACAATCGCAGTGACCCCGCCGCAAGCCGAGTCGGGAACAGCGAACTCGGTCTGGGCTCTGGTCCTGCCCCTCGGGGCATACGGAGGAGTATCGCCAATGGAACAGTCGCATGTCAGTGCCTTGCAGCTTAAGCACGCCGGACTTGAGCGCCGCATCCAGGATGAATTGAACCGCCCGCTCCCTGACCTCGCGACGATCCAGCAACTCAAACGAAGAAAGCTTCGCATCAAGGAAGAGCTTGAGCATTTTTAGCGCTCGATTTCCTTGAGGCGCGCGGTCGGCGGCGGGTCGGCCAGCAATGGTCGGTAGGCCAGCCACCGTTTAGCGTGCCGTGCGGACTTTTGCCTCCGCCTAAGCAGCGCAAACGATTGCTGCGGAACGGATTTGGCAACAAATACGGTTGCACCACGCTGCGCCGTGCTTGCGTGTGGCGCAGTTTGGGCTAGCTAAGGCCTATGCCGCTTTCCGCCGCCTCGGCCGCCCGTACGATCCTGACCCGCCTGCACGATGTCATGGCGTCGCGCAGCCATGCCCAGGCCAAGCTCAACAACGTGGTCGAAGTGATCGGCGAAGGCCTCGATAGCGAGGTCTGTTCGATTTACCTGTTGCGCGAGGGGATGCTTGAACTCTTCGCGACACGCGGGCTTGCGCAAGAAGCCGTTCACGTCACCCGCATGGCTGTGGGCGAAGGGCTGGTCGGCACGATTGCCCAGAACACCGAAATGCTCAACCTGGCGGAGGCAACTGCTCATCCGGACTTTTCCTATCGCCCGGAAACGGGCGAAGAAAAGTTCCACTCCTTCGCCGGGGTGCCGATTGTGCGGCGTGAGCGTGCCGTGGGCGTGCTTTGCGTCCAGCACGCCGATCCCCGCCGCTATGAAGAGGTGGAGATCGAGGCGCTGCAGACCGTGGCCATGGTGCTGTCGGAACTGATTTCCAACGCTGGCCTGGTCGATGAGGAAGAGGCCCTGCTCAGCCCAGCGATGACCGGGCCGCAGCGGCTCGGCGGCCTGGCGCTGGTCAAGGGCCTGGCGATTGGCTCTGCCGTGTTCCACCAGCCGCGGATCACGATCGAACACGTCATGGCCGAGGATCGCGATGCCGAACTGCAGCGCGTCTATCTCGCCTTTGACAAGATGCGCGAGCAGATTGATCGGATGGCCAGCCAGGCCGAGTTCGGCGTGGGTGGTGAGCATGAGGAAGTGCTCGAGACCTACAAGATGTTCGCTTACGATGAAGGCTGGAGCCGCCGGATTATCGAGGCGATCGATTCCGGTCTGACTGCCGAGGCCGCGATCGAGCGTGTGCAGCAACGGACGCGGATGCGAATGCGGCAGATCGACGATCCGCTGCTGGCCGACCGGATGCACGACCTGGAGGACCTCTCCAACCGCCTGCTCCGGATCGTTTCGGGCCAGATGGGCACGGCCGCGACCATGGGCTTGAAGCAGGATGCAATCCTGATCGCCCGCAACCTCGGCCCGGCCGAACTGCTGGAATATGACAAGCGCCGGCTGAAAGGCGTGGTGCTTGAGGAAGGCTCGCTTACCGCGCACGTGGTGATCGTGGCGCGGGCCATGGGCATCCCCGTGTTGGGCCGGGTCCGCTCGCTGCGCGGCGCAATTCGCGATGGCGATCTGCTGCTGCTTGATGCCGATGCCGGCAATGTCACGGTGCGGCCGCAGCCGGCGGTGGTCGATGCTTTCGAGGCGCGCTTTGCCAAAAGCCGCGAACGCCAGGCCGCCTATGCCAAGCTGCGCGATGTCGAGCCGTTTACCCGCTGCGGCACCCGCATCACCGTGATGATGAATGCCGGGCTGCGCGATGACATGCCCGGTCTTTCGCTGACCGGGGCTGACGGGGTGGGGCTGTTCCGCACCGAGTTCCAATTCCTGGTTTCCGCCACCCTCCCTGCACGCGAGCGTCAAACGCGGCTCTATCGGGATGTGCTGGATTCAGCGGGTGACAAACCAGTTGTGTTCCGCACGGTCGATATCGGCGGGGACAAGGTCTTGCCCTACCTGCGCCACAACGACGGCGAACACGAAGAGAATCCGGCGATGGGCTGGCGCGCGCTGCGCGTCGCGCTGGAACGCGAAGGCCTGCTGAAGGTCCAGGCGCGCTCGCTGCTTGAGGCGGCGGCCGGGCGGACGCTTAACGTGATGTTCCCGATGGTCACCGAACCGTGGGAATTCGATGCTGCCCGTGCCGTCTTTGAAAGCCAGCGGGCTTACCTGAAGGGCCAGAAGAAGCTGCTGCCCGAAGCGATCCGCTATGGCGCGATGCTGGAGGTGCCGGCTTTGGCCGAGCAGCTCGATGTGCTGGCCCCCAAGCTTTCGTTCCTGTCGATCGGCACCAATGACCTGACCCAGTTCCTGTTCGCGGCTGATCGTGCCAACCCCAAGCTGGCCGAACGTTATGACTGGCTGAGCCCAGCGATCCTGCGCTTCCTTAAGCGGGTCATGCAGTCAGTCGCTGGCCATAACGTTGATGTGACTGTCTGCGGCGAGATGGGTGGGCGACGGCTGGAAGCGCTGGCCTTGATGGGGATTGGCATTCGCCGCCTCTCGATTACCCCGGCCAGCGTCGGGCCGATCAAGGAGTTGGTCCGCAAGGTTGATCTTGAGGAGATCGGCGCGGCGATGAACGGGTGGCTGGCTGCACCACCACGCGACCTGCGGGCAGCCCTGACCACCTGGGCGCAGGAACGCGGGATCGACTGCGATTGATCCCCGCTTCGCCGCGTACAGCTGCCGGGCCGTCGTAGGATTGGCACAAGCCATGCAATTTTCGTTGACTTGGGTTGGCAATCGGCGAAGTTCCGGGTTGCGGGGCAAGTTCGAAAAAACGGCATGGCTTCCGGGGTTTAAATGATTGATAATGAAGAACAAGAGGTGCAACTGCCTCTGGAGGGTGCAGGGGCGCAACTGGCGCGTGCGCGTGTCGCGGCCGGTAAGTCATTGGCCGATTTGGCACAGGTGACGCGAATCTCCGAACGCCAGCTCGCAGCGATTGAGGCGGGCAATTATGCCGCCTTGCCATCGCGCGCCTATTCCATCGGTTTTGCAAGAACCTATGCCAAGGCAGTCGGCCTCGACAGCAATGCAATTGTCGCGCTTGTTCGCGAGGAGCTTGCCCAACAAGAACCAGATCACGCGCGGCGTACCGTTCCTGCGTTCGAACCAGGCGATCCCGCCCGGCTGCCTGGTCGCCGCGTTGCTTGGTTTGCGGCGCTTGGCCTGGTGCTAGTCTTGATTGTCAGTTTTCTGGCTTGGCCCAGCCTCTATTCGTCAGGCGGCACCTTGCCATCGATCCTCCCCCGCCCCAGCCCCAGCGTTACGCTGAAGCAACCAGTGCCAGTCCCGGTGCCTGCTAAAGGCCCGGTCACCTTCACCGCGACGCGGGACAAGGTTTGGGTCCGGTTTGTGGATGGCAGTGGCCGGCAGCTGCTGCAAAAGGAGCTGGCGTTCGGCGAAAGCTGGACCGTGCCCGATACGGCTGGCGCGGTTGTATTGACCACAGCCCAGCCCGATGGCCTTGCGATAACGGTTGGCGGTCGCCCGGTCCCGCCCCTTGCTGCAACTCAGCAGCTGATGCGGGATGTGCCGGTGACGGCCGCGGCCTTGCTTGACCGGGTTGATTTGGTTGCTGCCAATGCGGAGGCAACCGCGACCACGGCTCCTCCGCCGCGCCGCCCAAACAGGTCGCGTAAGGCCCCGCCAGGGGATGACAGTGCTGTTCCAGCCGTGACCCCGCCCGCAGCTACGCCGTCCCCGTTGCCTGGCAATGAGACAGTGCCTGTAACTGCGGATAGCCAAGGCTAACCGCTCGACAGGACTGATTTGAAGCGGCTATGTCGGTAAAAACACCGGTAGAAATGCCGGATGCCTGCCGCAAATGCCGCTCGCTTGAATGGGAAAAGGCTTATGAAGACCCTTGTTGCACTGCACCGCCCCCTCTGGGCCGCATTGGCTGTGGCTCTGGCAGCGCCAGTGATCGCTCAGAGCACGGCAACCGACCCGAATGCGGAAGCCCGGGTTCGCAAGCTGGAAGCCGAAGTGCGGGCGTTGCAGCGTCAAGTCTTCCCGGGCGGAGATGGCAAGTTCTTTGCTCCGCTCGCCCAGCCAGGCCAGCCGACTGCGGCCGCCGCCGGTACGCCGGCAAGCACCCCGGTAGCTGACCTGCTGGTTCGCGTCGATGCGATTGAAGCGCAACTCGCCCGCCTTACTGCCCAGCAGGAAGAGAACGGCAATAAGCTGACCCAGCTTGAGGCAAAGGTTGCTGCTCTGACCCCGCCTGCGCCGACCGCGGTTGCCGCTGTGCCCACCGAAGCTGCGGCACCTGCCTCCACCGGTGCTGTCACCGCAACCAACGGCGCGACGACCAGTGGCAACCTTGCCGCAATGACCGGTGGGGCTTCGGCGCCTCTACCCGCAGCAGCCACTTCGACGCCGACGGCTATCGCCGCTCCCAAACCGGCTGCGCCCAAGCCAGCTGCGGTCAAGCCAGCCGCCAAGCCAGCCGTTCCCTCGGCCGCTCGGCTCGCCGCGATCAAGGCCATCGAGAAGCCCAAGACCGACGATGCCGGGGATGACGAATATTCTTATGGCTTCCGCCTGTGGGAAGCGAAGTTCTATCCCGAGGCGCAGCAGCAGCTGAAGCTGTTCCTTGAAAAGTACCCGCGGCATACCCGCCGTTCGTTCGCCCGCAACCTGCTTGGTCGTTCGCTGCTGGATGATGGCAAGCCTGAAGAGGCGCAGCGCTGGTTCCTCGAAAACTACAAGGACCAGCAGTTCCGCGATCGCGCTGCAGACTCTGTGCTGTTCCTGGCCGAGGCGACCAAGCGCCAGAAGGATACGGGCCGCGCCTGCATCGCTCTGGCCCAGTTCGTAGACGAGTTCCCGCGCGATGCCGCCGGCCGCCTCAAGAGCCAGTATGATGCTACTCGCGCCGGGCTTAACTGCGATTGAGCTTCCGGCCGATCTGACTGGCCGCTTCGTAGCGGATCTGACGCGGCTGTTGCCAGCTGAGGGCACACTGGGCCTTGCCGTTTCGGGCGGGCCGGACAGTCTGGCCCTGCTCTTGTTGGCCCATGCAGCGGTGCCTGGCCGGATCGCTGCGGCGACAGTCGATCATGGCCTCCGTGCAGCCGCTGCTGACGAAGCCGCACTGGTTGCCGCGCTCTGCGCGCAGCTGGGCGTGCCCCACGTTACGCTGTCGGTGACTGTGGCCGAAGGCAATGTCCAAGCCGAGGCGAGGGCGGCGCGCTATGCGGCCTTGGCTGAGTGGATGTCAGCCAATGAACTTTCCGCGCTCGCCACGGCGCACCATGCGGACGATCAGGCCGAGACGCTGCTGCTTCGGCTTAACCGGGGCAGCGGCGTGGCGGGGCTGGCCGGTGTGCGCGAGCGCGGCCTGGTGCCGCAAACGCGGTTGCCGCTCATTCGTCCGCTGCTTGGATGGCGCCGCAGCGAACTGGGGCAAGTGGTCGCTGAATTGGGAATCACTGCTGCCAACGATCCCTCAAATGCGGACGATCGGTTCGACCGTGCGCGCATTCGCAAGGTGCTGGCCGAAGCGGATTGGCTGGACGTGCCCGCCCTCTCTGCCAGCGCTGCGCACCTCGCAGATGCCGATGCCGCGCTGGAATGGGCGGCTGCGCGGGAATGGCAGGAAGCGGTTACGCGCGCACCGATGGGGCTGGTCTATCGCCCGCAGGCACCGCGGGCTATTGCGCTGCGGATCCTCACCCGGATCGTGACCGAACTTGATGGGGATACCCCGCGCGGCAGCGCCGTGGCGCGGCTGTTTGATAGCCTGGTCGCGCGGCAGCCGGCCTCGATCGGCAATCTTGTGGCACGTCCGCTTCCGGAAGGGTGGAGCTTCTTGAAGGCCCCTGCGCGGCGCGGCTAACCCCGCGCTGACAAGCCCTGCTGCTGCATCCGCCAGACCAGTTGGTCATAGCGGTCCTGCCCGAAGAACGGCTCGCCAGCATAGACCATCAGCGGCACGCCATAGTGGCCGCCAAGGCGTTGGTCGGCCTCATTCTGCTTGATTACCTCGTCAAGGCGGGCAGCCTCTGCTGCCTGCACGGCATCCATCTCGGCAAGATCGCAGCCGATGCCGGCCAATGCCTTGGCCAGGTGATCGCCCTCGTGCCAGCTGTCGGTTTCGCCCGACCAGATCAGGTGGCTGATTGCGCGCAGCACGGGCAGGCCGATGCCGCGCTCTGCGGCCAGCACGCCGAGGCGGGTCAGCCGGTGGATATGAGGCTGCTCCTTGGGATAGGTCCGCGTCGCATAGTCCATCACCACCGGATCGGGGCGCGGCCAGCGCAGCGGCAGTCCGGCATATTCGGCGCTACGGACGCAATCGCGCATAAGATAGCTAAACCACAGCGGGTCGGCCTGGGCGAAGAAATCCGGCTGACGCACCGCGATCGGCAGGACCGGGCGAACATTTACCTTCGCGTCCCAATCCCGCTCTAGCTCCAGCAGCTTGGGCACCACGATGTAGGAATACGGCGAACGGAACGACCAGAAAAGGTCAACTGTGTGGGTCATGGCTTCTGCATTCGCTCTCTTTGCGGGCCAATTGGTCTTTCTGTGGGGGTTGCCGCCCACTTGCTCTCCCGGCATTAATCGCGCGATTAAAGGGAGAGTCAAATGAAGATCGATTCGAGCATTGCGGCAGTGGTGACGGGCGGCGCATCGGGCCTCGGCCGTGCGACGGCAGAGGCACTGGCCGCCGCCGGCGCGAAGGTCGCGATTTTCGATGTGAACAGCGAAAAGGGTGAGGAAGTCGCGCAGGCGATTGGCGGCCTGTTCTGCCATGTCGACATTACGTCCGAGGAATCGGTCGTGGCCGGCTTTGCAAAAGCGCGCGCGGCGCACGGGCAGGAGCGGATCACTGTCCACTGTGCAATGACCAGCCGCCGCGGCAAGACGATTGCTTTCGACAAGGAAGCAGGAAAGCTGAAGCGCCTCTCGACCGCGGATTACGAATATGGCGTGCAAGGCATTCTCGTTGCTTCGTATCGCATCGCTTCGATCTCGGCCGAAGGCATGGCCGGCCTTGAGCCGCTGGAAGATGGCGAGCGCGGCTGCATCACCTTGACCGCTTCGGTCGCAGCGCAGGACGGGCAGATCGGCCAGGTGATCTACGGCTCGGCCAAGGCCGGGGTGAACGGCCTGGTCCTGCCGATGGCGCGGGATCTTTCCGATCTGGGCATCCGCGTCAACGCGATCATGCCGGGCATCTTTGCCACTCCGCTGATGCTCGGCGCCAAGCCGCAGGTGCTCGAAAGCCTCGCAGCGTCGGTGCCGTTTCCCAAGCGGCTCGGCAAGCCGGAGGAATTCGGCAGCCTGGCGCTGGAACTGGCGCGCAACACCTATTTCAACGGCCAGTGCATCCGCCTTGACGGCGCGATCCGCATGGCCCCGCGTTAAGGAGCGACCAACATGACCCAATCGCCATTCCGTGATGGCTTGCTGGAAGGCAGGGTTGCCTTTGTCGCCGGGGGTACGTCGGGCATCAATCTGGGTATCGCCAAGCGCTTTGCCGAGCTGGGCGCCAAGGTCGCGGTCTGCGGCCGCAACCCGGAAAAGGCCGCCAATGCCGCTGCGGAAATCGGCCATGGCGCGATCGGTCTCTCTGCCGACGTGCGTGACTATGGCGCGATCCGTGCGGCGATGGAGCACGTTCGCAACGAATTTGGGCTGATGGACATCGTCATTTCCGGCGCGGCGGGGAATTTCCTGGCCCCGGTGCTGGGGATGAGCGCCAATGCCTTCAAGACCGTGGTTGATATTGACCTTAACGGCACATTCAACGTGTTCCGCGGCTGTCACGATCTGCTCAACGTGCCCGGCGCGTCGCTGATTGCGATCACGGCGGGCCAAGCAGTGAATGCCGTCCAGCTGCAGGCCCATGCCTGCGCGGCCAAGGCCGGGATCAACCAGTTGATCCGCGTGCTGGCGCTGGAATGGGGGCCGGATGTTCGCGTTAACGGCATTTCGCCGGGCCCGATCGCCAATACCGAAGGCATGGCGCGGCTCGCGCCGGACGATAGCTCACGCCAGAAGCATTATGACCGGATCGCAATGAAGCGCTGGGGCGAGGTCGAGGAAATCGCCGAGGGGGCCGTATTCCTCTGTTCGGATGCGGCGCGCTATATCACCGGCACGATCCTGGACATCGATGGTGGCAGCCAGATCGGCGATGCCACCCCGCGCAGCCTGGGGACGGGGCTGGCCTGAGGGTCAGCTGCCGACCAGCGAGTCTCCTTTGCCGATGCGCTTGCCGCGGGTGATATAAACTACGTCGCCCAGCTTGGTGACGGCGAACAGCTTCTTGCCGAAACCATTCGGTACGCCGATGCAGCCGTGGCTGGCATAGCCTTTCTCCACCTTGGTTCCGTGGATCGAGATGCCATCGTTGGTAAGCCGGTGCGTGAATGGCATTGGCGCGCCATCGTAGGTGCGCGAATAGTGATCGGCCTTCTTCCAGATGACGGGGAATTTCCCCAGCGGGGTCGGTTTTTCCTGCGTGCCCAGCAGGACTGCCGTTGCGCCAATTTCATACCCGCCGCGAAAGACGGAGAGGACCCGTGCCTCAAGGTCCACGGTCATCACCAGCGCCCCTTTGGCAGGTGCACCGCTTTCGTCCCAGTGCCATTCACCGTAGCGGATAGGGCCGTTGATTGGCAGGATCCGCTTGATTACGAACTGGTCATCGCGGGGTGCAGTTGCAACTGGCTGGGGTGGGTTGGCCGCTGGATCGACCATGTCTGCCGGTTCCGACGCCATTGCCGGTGCTTTGCTGGGGGCCGGGCCGGGGACAGCCGTCGGCGCCGCGTCCGCGCGGGCAAAGTCCGGGCCGGCCAAGGGATTGCCCGCCGGTTCGGTGAAAGATGCATCCGGTTGCTTCACCACTGTCGTTGCCAGCGATGGCGTAGCCTCGATCAGCAAGTAACCGGCGGCGGCGACCAGCCCCAAGAACGCGGCGATTGCGGCTGCCAAGAACCCAAGCTTCATTACCGATGCGCCCTCAAATCCGAATCTGCGAGAGCCTGCAGTCTCGCTAAAAGGTCGCCAAGCGCCACTGCAATGCTGGCGGCGTTTCTTTGCGGGACTGGATAGCGGGCAAGGGTTAACGTGCCGGAACCGGCGCGAATTTTTCGAACAGCTTGGCGTATTGCTCTACCATCGCCTCAATCGCAAAGCGCTGAACCCGGGCCAGGCCGGCTTCGCGCAAGGCTGCGCGGCGTTCGGGCGCGGCGATTAAATCGGCTATGCTGCGGGCCATGGCGTCGACATCATCGACCGGCACCAGTTCGCCGCTGATCCCCGGTTCAATCACGTCGCGCGGACCGAATTTGCAGTCCGTCATCAGCAACGGAGTGCCGCAAGCCAGGGCTTCGGCGGCCACCGTCGGGAAGCCTTCCCAGCGCGACGACAGAACAAACAGGTCCGCCTGAGCCATCCAGGCATAGGGATTGGCGACGAAGCCGATGAAGCGGACATGCTCGCCAATGCCCAGCTGTGCGGCCAGCCGGTGCAGGTCGTTGATCAGGCTGCCCTTGCCAAGGATGACCAGGGCGTGGCTGCGCCAGGCCCGGCTGGCGGCGAACGCCCGGATCAGCACTTCGTGCGCCTTCTGGTATTCCAACCGGCCGGCCGAGAGAATGTAGGGCCGGTTTGGCTTGCCCGCCACCTGCTGCCCAGCCGCCTGCTGGATCAGTGCGATATCGATCGGGTTGTTGATCGTATGCATGCGATCCGGTGCGATCCCCAGATCGCCGATCAGATCGGCGGCCATATCGCTTGAATTGGCCAGAACCGCGTCCGCGCGGGCATAGGCCTTTCGCGTTAGCGCCAAAGATGCACGGCGCGCAGCGGGGTTGGGGGATTCGTATTCGGCCAGGGTAAGCACGTTGTTGCCTTCGCGCGCGATCCAGCGCGGACGTCGCGGTCCCAACCCCATCAGCGCCAGGTAGGTCAGGATTGCGGTGCCCTTTAGAAAGCTCATCACCACATCCGGGCGGTGATCTATGATCATCTTGCGGAATGCACGGGGTGCATTGATTGCGCCGCCGACGATCGTTCCCACGGTAAACAGTTCGCGATTGGGCAGGCCGAAGTGCGCAAAGCGGTCTGGCTGCGCGGGCACCACCACCCGGTCTTCAGCAACCATATCCAGATAAGGTCCGCGGGTGTGGAGCAAGCCAAGCCGGGCGTCGATCCGTTCCGGATCGAGTCTGGCGACGACGTGCGCGGCCACGCGTTCAGCCCCGCCTCCCACCCAGTTGGCGAGCAAAAGCATGACGCGCAGCGGGCGGCCGACCGCCAAATGCGGTGGAGCTGGAGCATGCATGAATTTCCCTCCCTTGCGATTCGGGGCGCCACCTCTGCCCGCATTGCCGGTCATAACCAAGGTCTTAGGCGGTTGGTTCCCGCAGCCTTCCAGTCGGCAGTTCCCAAGCCCGGATCGTTGCTCTAGGCAACAGCGCAAAGGAGATTTGCCCATGCGTCGCACCGCCCTCTTGCTTGCCGCCACTGCCGCCGCCGTTTCCGTCCCAGTGCTGGCTGCTCCGCCCAAGGCACCGAGTGCCGCGGCCGAGGCGCAGGTGCTGGACCTTTCGAAGCAGGCGATCGCGCTTCGTTCGGTCCAGGGTGAGGGCAACAAGACTGCCGAGGTGGCCCAGCTTTACAAGCGGGCGCTGCTCGGGGCTGGCTGGGCAGAGAAGGATATCGAGATCACCCCGATCGACGATACGGCTTATCTGGTTGCAACCTGGCAGGGCAGCGATGCCAAGCTCAAGCCGCTGGTGATCTCTGGTCACATGGACGTGGTTGAAGCCAACCCCAAAGACTGGACCCGCGATCCCTTCACGCCGGTGGTGGAGAATGGTTACCTCTATGGCCGCGGCGCAAGCGACCAGAAGTTCTCCGAAGTGCTGGCAATGGTTGGGCTGATGGAACTGCGCAAGGCCGGCTACAAGCCAAAGCGCACGATCGTCATCGCCTTCTCGGGCGACGAGGAAACGACGATGAAGACCGGCCGGATCCTGGCTGATCGCTTTGCCCATGCTGAAATGGTGCTCAACACCGATGGCTCGGGCGGGGCGCTGGACGAGGCCACCGGCACACCATTGTACTGGACCTGGGATGGGGCAGAGAAGACCTATGTCGACATCCAGCTGGAAGTGACCAACCCCGGCGGGCACAGTTCTGCCCCTCGCGCTGAAAATGCAATTGCCCAGCTTTCGCAGGCCCTGGCCAAGATCGGCGCTTATCGGTTCAAGGCAGAACAGAACCCGCTGACCAAGGCCTATTTCGAAAAGGCCGCCCAGTTCGAAAGCGATCCCAAACTGGCGGCAGCCATGCGCGCTTTTGCCGCGAACGTGAACGATGAGGCGGCGGTCGCAACTCTGCGCGCCAGCACCGGCTATGTGGGCAAGGTTGGCACGACCTGTGTGCCGACGATGGTTCATGGCGGCCATGCCGTGAATGCCCTGCCGCAGCGGGCCACGGCCAACGTCAACTGCCGCGTGTTCCCCGGCCATACCCGCGCCCAGATCATTGCCGAACTGCAAAAGGCGGCGGGCGTGCCGGAAGTGAAGTTCACCGATGTGACCGGCGATACCGCGACCGAAAGCGATGCCTCGCCAATGCGTGGCGATTATGTGGCCGCGGTGGAAAAGGCGATGGCCGCGTCCTGGCCCAAGGTGCCGGTGATCCCGGCGCAAAGCTCGGGCGCTACCGATTCGATGTGGTACCGCGCCAAAGGCGTGCCGAGCTATGGCATCAGCCCGGTCTTCATCAAGGACAGCGATGATTTCTCGCACGGACTGAATGAACGGGTTGAACTCCGCAATATTCGCCCTGGCCTGATCTATTACTTCAGCCTGCTGCCGGCCCTGTCGAAGTAAATTCGGCAGTAAGCTGGACCAGCGCATCGCGGGCAATGGCGGCGGCTTCTTCCGCCGCCAGCTCGTGTGGCGAGAGGCACAGTTCCAACCACAGCCCGTCAACCAGCGCGGTGATGGCAATAGCCGTCGCACGCAACCGGCCGGTGGGCAGGCCGCAGTCGGCCAGCAGGTGCTCAAGCTGGGTCCTGAAGCCGCCGTATTGCTCGTCATGCAGCGCGGCGATTTCAGGGCGGGCGCGCACCAGACTCCAGAAGGCGATCCAGGTCGCGAGCAATTCCGGGTCGGCTATCGGCGGGGCCAAGCTGGCTGTGACGAAAGCTTGCAGGTGGGCCCGGGGGGCCGGTCCTGCGGCCTGCATGGCTGCGGTCAGCGCGGCATCAACACGGGCACCGGTGTGGGAATAGGTCGCTGCGATCAGCGCATCGATACCAGGAAAGTAGTGCCCGACTAGCCCGGCCGAGACCCCTGCTTCCAGCGCAATGGTCCGCACGCTTGCCCCGGCGATTCCTTCACGCGCCAGCACGCGGGCGCAGGCCTCGATTAGGCTGAGGCGGCGGGCATCGGGTTCAGACCGGCGAAAGGCGGGTGGGGTGGTCACTTGCCGCATCCTAGCACTTGTTGTACGAGCGTCCAACAAGCATTGAGGGAGTCGCACGTGGGTAAGCTGGAAGCGATCGTCGCCAAGATCGACGGGCCCGAAGTCGATCCCGATGCCGATTTCAGCTTGCCGGGTTGGATCTATCACGACCGCGAGTTTTTTGACCTTGAGATGGAGCGGGTGATCCGCCCGTCGTGGCAAATCGTTTGCCACGTGAACGAGATCCCCAAGCCCGGCGATTACCAGACGATCGACTATCTGGGCGAAAGTGTGATCGTGATCCGCGGTGATGACGGCCAGGTTCGCGCTTTCACCAATGTCTGCCGGCACCGGGCGATGCGGCTGGTTGAGGGGCCGATGGGTTGCGCGAAAAAGCTCGTCTGCCCCTATCATGCCTGGACCTTTGAGACTGACGGGCGCCTCTCGGGCGTGCCGATGAAAAGCGAATACCCGGCGCTAAGGCTGGAGGAGAATGGCCTGGTTCCGGTTGTCACCGAAACCTGGCACGGCTTTGTCTTCGTCAACCTGGCCCCAGGCGGGTTCCCGACTGTGAACGAAATGATGGCCCCGTTCGAGGCTGAGGTCAGCCAGTACCGCTTTGCCGAGATGGAGCGGATGGCCCCGGTCCGGCTCCGCCCGCGCAAGGTCAACTGGAAGAACGTGGGCGATAACTATTCTGACAACCTGCATATACCGGTTGCCCATGATGGCCTGACCCGGCTGGTCGGCAAGACCTACCGGATCGAGGATCATGGTTGGGCAGACCGGCTTTATGGGGATGTAGTAAAGAACGAGAAGCAGAACTTCTGGGAGCGATTCTATCGCAGCCACCTGCCGCGGGTGGAGCACCTGCCCGAGGAAGCCCACGGGCGCTGGCTCTATTACAAGCTCTGGCCGAACATGGCCTTTGATATCTATGCCGACCAGATCGATTTCATGCAGTGGCTGCCGATTTCGCCCACCGAATGCCTGCTGCGCGAAGTGGCCTATGCCCTGCCTGATAGCCGGCGCGAGATGAAGCTGACGCGCTATGCCAACTGGCGGATCAACCGCGTGGTCAATGCCGAGGATACCTGGCTGATCAGCCGCGTTCAGCAGGGCATGCAGAGCAAGACCTACGGCACCGGTCCAATTGGCAAGAGCGAGGTCTGCCTGCGCAGCTTCGCCCGTAAGATCCGCACGCTAATTCCCGAAGCCCGCCAACCCTTCGCGCCCGCACCGGGCTGGAGCAAATAATGACGAAGACCTATGACGCCCTGATCATCGGTGGTGGCCACAATGGCCTGACCTGCGCCTTCTACCTTGCCAAGGCGGGTATGCGGGTGCGGGTTCTGGAGCGGCGCCATGTTGTTGGCGGCGCAGCGGTGACCGAGGAGTTCCACCCCGGCTTTCGCAACTCGACCGCTAGTTACACGGTCAGCCTGCTGCGCCCGCAGGTAATCGCTGACATGCGGCTGCACGATTACGGCTACCGCGTGATCGAGCGGACGATCAGCAACTTCTTCCCGTTTGAAAACGATTACCTGAAGCTGGGTGGCGGACCGGGCCGGACCGAGGCGGAATTCGCGCGCTTCTCCAAGAAGGATGCTGCGGCTTACCCGAAGTACGACGCCGCGCTGGAAAAGGTGGCCAACGTGCTGCGCGATCTCAGCATGCAGATCCCGCCCAATGTTGGGGGCGGGCTGCAATCGCTGATCGCGGCGGCGAAGCAGGGTTGGCCGATGGCCAACCTGGACCTGTCGGTCCAGCGTGACCTGCTCGATATCTTTACGAAGTCGGCGCGCCAGTTCCTCGATGGCTGGTTCGAGCATGACTATATCCAGACCGCCTTCGCCTTCGATGCCGTGGTTGGCAACTATGCCGGGGTTTCGACCCCGGGCTCGGCCTATGTCCTGCTGCACCATGTGTTCGGCGAAGTGAACGGCAAGCTGGGCACTTGGGGCCATTCGGTTGGCGGAATGGGGGCGATCACCCAGGCCATGGCCAAGGCTTGCGAAGACCAGGGCGTTGAGATCAGCCTTGAAGCGCCGGTTGCACAGGTGCTGGTGAACAATGGCAAGGTCCAGGGCGTGAAGCTGGAAAGCGGCGAAGAGATCGTGGCACCGATCGTTGCCTCCAACGCCGGTCCGGCGCTGCTCTATCGCCAGCTGGTTGACCAGAGCGACCTCGATGAGGACTTCCAGCGCCGCATCAAAGGCTTCAAGACCTGTTCGGGCACTTTCCGGATGAATGTTGCCCTGTCAGAGCTGCCAGACTTCGCAGTGCTGCCGGGCAAGGAACGGGCAGAGCACCACACCGCGGGGATCATGATCGCCCCGGGCATGGATTACATGGATCAGGCCTTCATCGATGCCCAGCAACATGGCTGGTCGAAGAAGCCGATTGTCGAGATCATGATCCCGAGCACGGTTGATGATAGCCTTGCCCCACCGGGCCAGCATGTCGCGAGCCTGTTCTGCCAACAGTTCGATCCGGCGGTGGACTGGGACAAGCATCGCGACAAGGTGGCCGACCTGATCATCGATACGGTCAATGATCACGCGCCCAACTTCAAGAAAAGCGTTATCGCGACGCAGGTTCACTCGCCGCTGGATCTTGAACGCAAGTTCGGGCTGATCGGCGGCGACATCATGCACGGCTCTATGGGGCTCGACCAGCTGTGGGCGGCGCGTCCGGTGCTGGGGCATGGTGACTATCGCGGGCCGATCAAGGGTCTGTACATGTGCGGCGCCGGGACGCATCCCGGCGGCGGGGTGACCGGTGCACCGGGCCACAACGCGGCCCAGGCGATCCTGGCCGACCGTCCGCTGATCAGGAAGCTGCTGCGGAGCTGAAGCGGCGCGTGGCGAGGTAAAGCGGGAAGCCTAGCAGGATCAGGACGATCCCCAGTCCGCCCGCTTCCAGCCCCGCACCGTACAGCACCCACAGCGAGAAGCCGATGCTGATCGCAGCCATGATCTGGCGGCGCCCCAGCATCAGCGCGGATACCGCGACGCCGATGTAGATCCAGATCGCGGCGGCAGTGGTCAGGCGGAGCATGAAGTCCAGCAGTTTGGCACCGATCCCGGTGGCCCCGCCGATCATCAGCAGCACCGAGAACAGACTGCCCAGTGTCATCGGGGCAACGGCCACGTCATGCCGGTTGGTAGGAGCGATCCAGCCGGGCAACATGCCGCCGCGCACGGCGGTTAGTGGCAGCTCGCCCTGCAGCAAGACTGCGGAATTGACATAGCCGATGCCCGAAACGGCTGTCAGCAAGGCCACCGCGCTGCCTGCCCATGAACCCCAGAACCGCTCGACGAAATAGGCGACAGGCGCGGATGAGGCTCCTAGCGCTTCAGTCGGCAGGGCCAGGATGATCCCCATGCAGACCACCACGTAGAGGACAATCGTTGCGGCTAGGCCAATCAGGGTTGCGCGGACCACATTGCGTGCCGGGTCGCGGACCCGCTCGGTCACCATGCTGGCGGTTTCGAAGCTGAGGATGGCAAAGAAGGCCAGCGTCAACGCCGGGGTCAGCTGCGCACTGGCAAACGGCGGATGTCGGTCAACCGAGAATTGTCCTCCGCCAGCGAAAACCAGCCCGCCAAGAATGACCACGACCGCGATCAGCGGGAGCAGTTTTAGCACCGTGGTCGCCACCTGGAACTGGCCGGCTGCCCGCGCGCCGCGCAGGTTCAAGGCCGTGATTGACAGGACTATCAAGCTTCCGGCCAAGGCAGTTCGCAGCGGCGTTTCGCTCAATCCAGGCCAGAGCGCGCCAAGGTAACTCGCTGCAGTCGTCGCCACCACGGCCGTCGCGCACCAGAGGCTGATCCAGTAGGACCAGCCCAGCAGCACCCCGGCAAGTGGTCCAATAACCCGGCCGCAGATGGCGATCAGCCCTGGCTCTTCCGGCATGGTGGCGGTCAGGTCGGCGATCACCAGAGCAATGGCCATGGCCCCCAGCCCCGCGGCGATCCAGGCGGCGAGGCCGGTCCAGCCGAAGGGGGCCAACTGGCCTGGCAGGACGAAAATGCCCGCGCCGATCATCGAACCCACCACCAGCGCTGCGGCGGTCCAGATTCCGAACGGACGATTGTCCTGGCTCATGCTTATCCCCTTCCCAGCCCAGACTATCGCTTGATCGCGCCGCGTCACCATGTTTCTTGCGCACAGCATGAGCAACGTCACCACCCAATCCTGGCTTGCGCGGTCCGGGCGCTATCACCCACGGCTGATCCAGGCCGCCATGGCCATGAACGAGAACGACCTGCCGGTCGCCGAACCGTTGTTGCGCGCCCACCTGAAGGAAGACCCGTTGGATGTCTTCGCAATCCGGCTGTTTGCTGAGCTGGCGGGCCGGATCGGGCGTTATAACGACGCCGAAAACCTGTTGCGCCGCGCGCTGGAACTGGCCCCGGCCTTCACCCCGGCGCGGGCCAATCTTGCCCTGGTGCTATACCGCCAGAACCGCCCCGCCGATGCCATTGCCGAACTCAACCGGGTGGTGGAGGAAGAGCCGGACAATCCCGGCCACGCCAACCTTCAGGCTGCTGCCTTGGGCCGGATTGGCGAGTTCGACGAGGCGATCACCCTGTACGAACGGGTGCTGGCGCAGGCGCCAAACCAGCCGCGCGTGTGGATGAGCTTTGGGCACATGCTGAAGACGGTTGGGCGGCTGGACGAAGGGATCGCGGCCTATCGCCAGGCGATCGAACTGATGCCGACGCTGGGTGAGGCATGGTGGAGCCTTGCCAACCTGAAGACGGTCAAGTTCACCGATACCGATATCGCGGCGATGAAGGCTGCGCTCGAACAGGGCGGGGTGGCCAGGGAAGATCGCTTCCACCTCGACTTCGCGCTGGGCAAGGCGTTGGAGGACCGCGGCGAGGCTGAGGCGAGCTTTGCCCACTATGCCGCGGGCAATGCCCTGCGCCGCACCGAGCTTGATTACGATGCGGATGAAACCGCCCGCTTCGTCGATCGCCTGATCGAAATTGCCACACCCGAATTCTTCGCAGAACGCGCCGGGCATGGTTGTGATGCGCCCGATCCGATCTTTGTGCTGGGCATGCCCCGTGCTGGATCGACCCTGGTCGAACAGATCCTCTCCAGCCACAGCCTGGTTGAGGGCACGACCGAGCTGCCCGATATCCCTGCCCTGGCGCGGCGAGAGGGCAACTATCCGCTCAGCCTGCCGGGCCTGACTGCCGAGCAACTGGCGCGGCGCGGCGAGGAATTTCTCAGGCGCACGCGCATCCAGCGCAAGACTGAGCGGCCGTATTTCATCGATAAGCTGCCGAACAACTGGATGCATGCGGTGTTCATCATGCTGGCGCTGCCCGGGGCCAAGATCGTCGATGCGCGTCGCCATCCGCTGGGTTGCTGTTTTTCCAACTTCAAGCAGCACTTCGCGCGTGGCCAGGCCTTTGCCTACGGCCTGGAAGAAATGGGCCGGTATTACCGCGATTACGTGCGGTTGATGGCTCATCTTGACCGGGTCCGGCCAGGGCGGGTGCACCGGGTGATCTACGAAAACATGGTTGAGGATACCGAGGCCGAAGTGCGCGCCCTGCTCGACTATTGCGGTCTCGCGTTTGAGCCGGCCTGCCTTGAATTCCACCGCACCGAACGCGCCGTGCGCACGCCCAGCTCCGAACAGGTCCGCCGTCCGATCTTTCGTGAAGGGACCGAGGCCCACGTGCCGTTCGAACCCTGGCTTGGGCCGCTCAAGGCCGCACTGGGTCCGGTTCTGGCGGCATATCCGGACAATCCCGAGGCGTGGTAATTCTGTCACTCAGGCAGGCGATTGCCCCCCTCAATTTGCGTTACACTTGACCGCAGCGAATAGGGGATTCACAAGTTGCCGAAGATTTCATTGGATGGGGTGCCCATGACATTTACTATTCGTCGCACAGCGGGTGCATTGCTGCTTGCTTCCACCGCGCTGACTGCCATGCCGGCCCTGGCCCAGGAAGCCGCTGAGGCTGATGCCAACGAAATCGTGGTGACCGCGCAAAAGCGTTCGGAAAACCTCCAGAACGTGCCGATCTCGATCCAGGCGCTCGGCACGGCCAAGCTTGAACAGCTCAACATCTCTGACTTCAAGGGCTATGCCCAGCAACTCCCCTCGGTCTCGTTCCAGTCGGGCGGCACGCCGGGGACCAACGTGGTCTACATGCGCGGCGTCGCCTCGGGCGGGGACGGCAACCACTCGGGCTCGCTGCCCTCGGTTGGCGTCTACCTTGATGAACAGCCGGTCACCACAATCGGCGGCAACCTTGACGTCCATATCTATGACATCGCCCGGATTGAAAGCCTCTCTGGCCCGCAGGGCACGCTATATGGCGCCTCGTCGCAGGCTGGCACGATCCGCATCATCACCAACAAGCCCAGCACAGCCGGGTTCGAAGGCTCGGTTGATGGTGAGATCAACACTGTCAAAGGCGGCAATTTTGGCGGCAAGTTCGATGGCATGATCAATGCCCCGCTGGGTGACAGCGCGGCCCTGCGCGTGGTCGGCTTCTATCAGCGGGATGCCGGTTACATCGACAACGTCGCGGGTAGCCGTTGCTTCCTGCCGCAGCCCGGCGGGTTCTGCGTCAGCAATTCGGCCTTCGTTGCCGAGAACTACAACAAGACCGAAACCTATGGTGCGCGCGCCGCGCTCAAGGTCGATCTGGACGATAGCTGGACAGTGACGCCTGCGGTCACCTACCAGCAGATGAAGAGCAAGGGCTCTTACGCTTACGATCCCAGCGTCGGCGATCTGCAGTTGCAGCGCTTTGCGCCGGAATATCTGAACGACAAGTGGGTTCAGGCCGCGCTGACGATCGAAGGCAAGCTGGGCAGCTGGGACGTAACCTATGCTGGCGCCTACCTTGACCGCAAGCGCGACAGCTCAAGCGATTACACCGACTACTCGGAAGCCTATGACTCGCTTTATGCTTCGTCGGGCGGTCTGGCCGGTTACTTCTACTTCCTCGATTCGCTGGGCCGCAACATCGACCCGCGCCAGAAGGTGATTGGCAGCGATCACTTCAAGAAGCTGAGCCAGGAACTGCGCGTTGCCTCGCCGGCTGACCAGCCGCTGCGGTTTGTCGGCGGGCTGTTCTACCAGCGCCAGTCGAACGACATTTTCCAGGACTACAAGGTTGCCAATCTTGGTCCGCAGGTTTCGGTCAATGGTTCGCCCGGCACGCTTTGGCTGACCAAGCAGGAACGCATTGATCGCGACTATGCGGCTTTCGGCGAACTGAGCTATGATCTGCTGCAGAACGTCACCCTGACCGCCGGGGTCCGGGCCTACAAGTTCGACAATACGTTGATCGGGTTCTTCGGCTTTGGGCGCAACCCGGGCGGCAACTTTAGCGACACCCCCTATAATGGCGCAGGCAGCTCGCGCACGGGTGTTGCCGGTTGCTTCACCACCACTGGCTCGCGCCTGCGGCCCGTTGCGGGGACGCCCGGCGTCACGCTGTTCCCGGGTGCGGTGGACGGCACCCCGTGCAGCAACCTTGGCGTCTGGAACGGTTCGAGCGTCGACCCGGTCCGTGTGAAGGATGATGGTTTTACATGGCGCTTCAACCTGTCGTGGAAGGCCACCAGCGACCTGATGGTCTATGCAACGGCTTCCAAGGGCTTCCGCCCGGGTGGCGTGAACCGCCGGGCCGATGTCGGCCCCTATGATGCTGACTTCCTGATCAACTATGAAATGGGCTGGAAGTCGACCCTCGCGCCGGGCCTGCGCTTCAATGGCGCAGTCTATCAGCAGAACTGGAATGACTTCCAGTACTCCTACCTTGGCGCGAACAGCTTCACCGAGATCAAGAATGGCCCTGACGCCCGCATCCGCGGGATTGATGCCGACTTGAGCTATAACGGCGGCGGGCTGTTCCTGCAGGTTGCCGGGGCTTACACCGACGCGAAGACAACCAAGAACCTCTGCGCAGCGGTCGATCCGACCTTTACCTGCACCGGCGCTGGCAATTCGATCCAGTCGCCTTCGGGTACGCGCCTGCCGATCACGCCGAAGTTCAAGGCTTCGGGTACCATGCGCTACACGGCCGAAATGGGTGACAAGAAGCCCTATGGCCAGATCAACGTGGCGTACCAGGGTTCGGCCAGCGGCGATGTCCGGGCGACCCAGGCAGCCCAGCTTGGCGAGCTTCCGGCATTCACCACGGTGAACCTGGCGCTGGGGGTTGAGTGGAGCAGCTTCAATGTGGAGCTCTTTGCCGCCAACCTGCTCGACGAACGGGGCCAGTCCTCGCGCTTCGTGCAGTGCGGTCAGTGCTACCAGCGCCCCTATGTCGTGCCGATCACCCCGCGCACGATCGGTCTGCGCGCCGGGACGAAGTTCTGAGTTGGAGAGGAGGCCCGGGGGCCTTCGGGCCTTCAGAAGGCTGATCTAGATGAGGGCGGCAGGGGCAACCTTGCCGCCCTTTTCTGTTGCGGCGCTTTGGCGATCAGCCTTCGTCTTCGCCGAAGCGCTCAAGCCGGAATGCGGCCTTGAGATAGTCTTCCGCTGCTGCCTTGAGCAGCGGCTCCTTGGCAAAGGCGTCTGCCGGCAGCGGGGCGATGCCCAGTGCTTCCATCAGCGTCCACAGCGCGAATTTGCGCCCAACTTCCCGCTCTACGCCAAAGGCGATCTTGAGCTTTTCCAGGGCGCGGTCATAGTCCGTTTCGGTCAGCTCCGCCGGGTCTTGCGTCCCGAAGAAGTGCAGGATCAGCGAATCAAGGTCCATCGGCTCAAAGCCAGCCCAGGACGCCAGCGCCCCATACCGCTATGCCACCTGCCAGCAGGGCGAGGATATAGCCACTCCAGCGACGCAGGCTGCTTTGGCGGCGACGGTCCCATATCAGTTCCACATCAGGCAGCGGCGGCGGTTCTGGCGCGGCGCCCTTGGCTGGGAACCGCTCCTCAAGCCGTCGGATGAGGCTAGGCAAACGCAGAAGGGTCTCGGTATCGTCGCGCAGGCGATCGGCTAGCGCGGCTTCAGGCCCCAACTCGTCGCGGATCCAGTTCTTCACAAAGGGACCGGATACATCCCACATGTTGATCCCCGGGTGGAGCGCGGTCGCCAACCCTTCGACCATGACCATGGTTTTTTGCAGCAGCAACAGGTGCGGCTGGGTCTGCATGTCAAAATCGCGGGTGATCGCAAACAGCCCGTCGAGCATTTGCCCGACCGACAGTTCACTTACCGGTTTCCCGCGCATCGGCTCGCCTACGGCACGCAACGCGGTCGCGAACTCGTCCACCGAATGATAACTCGGCACATATTGCGCTTCGAAGTGAATTTCCGCCACGCGGCGATAATTGCCGGTGGTCAGGCCATAGAGGATCTCGGCCAGCCAGAACCTTGCACGGCGATCGATCCGGCCCATGATGCCAAAATCAATTGCGGCAATTGTGCCGTCCGCCTGCACAAACAGGTTCCCCTGGTGCATGTCGGCATGGAAATAACCGTAGCTGATTGCCTGGGTAAGGAAGGCGATAACCAGGCGGTTGGCCAGTTCAGGCAGATCGACTCCGCTGGCCTTTAGGGCCGCGTGATCGCTGATTTTGATGCCGTCGATCCACTCGATCGTCATGACCCGACCATTGGTCCGGTCCCAATCGATCGCGGGGATGCGATAGCCGTCAAACGCCTTCATCGCTTCGGCCAATTCCGAGGCCGAAGCGGCCTCGCGCCGGAGGTCAAGCTCGCGCATGGTCCAGCGCTTGAGGTTGGCGATAACCAGCCGCGGCCGCAAGCGCGAGGCTTCGCCGCCCAGCGCCTCGAGATGGGCGGCGGCCCATTCGTAGGTTTCGATGTCCGCGGCGAATTTCTCGCGGATGCCCGGGCGCAGAACCTTGATCGCGACCGTGCGGCCGTCCGCAGTCACGCCCTTGTGGACCTGGGCAATCGAGGCGGCGCCAATCGGCTCCGGATCAACGCTGGCGAACATCGCTTCAAGCGGCTTGCCAAAGCTTGCTTCGATTTCGGCCTGGATCGCAGCAAACGGAACCGGCGGCAGGCTGTCCTGCAGGCTCAACAGGTTAAAGGCGGCTTCCTCGCCAACCAAATCAGGCCGGGTGGCAAGGGTCTGGCCCAACTTGATCGCCGCGGGTCCGATGGCCTGAAAAGCGCCGGCATAGTCCGGAACGCGCGGCTGGAAGGTACCCAGCCGAGCCAGCCGGAACAGCCGCTTAACCGGTAGCGGCGTGTTGCGATCTTGCTCGATCCCGCGCAGCGCGCCGTGCTTCGCCAGGATCCGTCCCCAGCGCAGCAAGCGAAGAATATGCGTGGCCGGACGGGTCATGTCTTTGCCCGCCTCACGGCGGGAGCATCACCGGCCCGCTCCCCCGCCCGGCCACCCATAGGGTAGCCTAGGTTCTGGGTGGCCGGGCGGGGGAGCGGGCCGGTGATGCGCGAGCGCACAGCTTTGCTGGGCGCGATCATCGCATAATCCACGTCAAATCTTCCAACCGCTATGAATGGCGACCAGGCCGCCCAGGATCGGCTCAACCTTGGTGCGGGTGAAGCCGGCATCGCGGATCATGCCTTCAAACTCCGGCATGGTCGGGAAGCGGCGGATCGATTCGATCAGATAGCGATAGGAATCCGCGTCACCGGCTATTGCCTGCCCGATCTTCGGCACCAGCCTGTGCGAATAAAAATCGTAGACTTCCTTGAAGCCCGGCCATTCGGTGGTCGAGAATTCGAGGCAGTAGAACCGACCGCCATGCTTCAGCACGCGGTGCGCCTCAGCCAGTGCCTTGTCGATCCGGGTCACGTTCCGGATCCCGAAGGCGATGGTATAGGCATCGAAGAAGCGACTGGGAAAGCTCAGTTCCTCGGCGTTCTGGCGTGACCAGACCAGGCTGTCGAGCCCGCGTTCCATTGCCCGTTCGATGCCGACATCCAGCATGTCCTGGTTGATATCGGAGACCGTAATTTGTGCGCCCTGCGCGGCCATCCGGAAGGCGATGTCCCCGGTACCACCGGCCATATCCAGGATCTGCTCGCCCGGGCGGGGTTTGACCCGGCGGACGAACTTGTCCTTCCACAGCCGATGCATGCCAACCGACATGGCATCGTTCATCACGTCGTACTTTTTGGCGACGCTTGAAAACACCGCGCCAACGCGCTCGGTCTTCTCCTCGGGAGAGACCTCTTCGTAGCCGAAGGAAACCTGTTCGCTCATGGGGCTGGCCCTTAGGGTAGTTTCGGCGCGGCGGAAAGCTTGTTAGCAGCGAATCGATGCCTGAATTACCCGAAGTCGAAACCACTGTACGCGGACTGGCGCGCTATCTTGATGGCGCGCGGCTGATCCGCGTCGCGCCGCGCCGTGCCGATCTGCGCCGCCCATTTCCCGCCGACCTGGTCCAGACGCTGACTGGTGCCACCGTAACGGGCCTTGGTCGCCGCGCGAAGTATGGCCTGATCCATACCGACCGCGGGCGGTCGATGGTCTTCCACCTTGGCATGTCGGGGCGCTGGCGGATCGATCCCGAAGATATCGGCACCCACGATCATCTGGTGCTCGAAACGCATTCTGGCCATGTGCTGTCGCTTAACGATCCGCGCCGGTTTGGTTCGGTGGACCTCGTCGATGAGGCTGCGCTGGCGGATTGGCCCGCCTTTGCCGCCATGGGCCCGGAACCGCTCGGCGATGCCCTGACGCCGGCGCACCTGAAGGCGGCACTGGCCAGCCGGAGCGCGGCGATCAAGCTGATGCTGCTTGATCAACGGATCGTGGCCGGGCTGGGCAACATCTATGTCTGTGAAGCGCTGTTCCGGGCCGGGATCGATCCCCGCAGGCCGGGCGGCCAGGTTTCGGGCCCGGCGCTGGCCCGCCTGGTCCCGGCGATCAAGGCAGTGATTGCCGAGGCGATCGAGGCCGGAGGATCAACCTTGCGTGACTATGCGCAGCCGGATGGACAGCTGGGCTATTTCTCCAAACAGTTCGATGTTTATGATCGGACCGGCGAGGCGTGCAGCCGCTGCAGCGCCCCGGTTCAGCGATTTGCGCAGGGCGGGCGCAGCACATGGCATTGCGCGAAGTGCCAGAAATAGCGCGTTCTGGTTGACGATTCGGCTTTGCCCAGTTAAGGGCCGCGCTTTCCGCGGGCATGACTCGATCAGCGCCCGCGATTTTGTAAGAAATTCTAACCAGAATCGGGCTGCGCCTGGCAGCCGCAAGAAGGACTGACATGGCCAATACGCCGCAAGCCAAGAAGCGCATCCGTCGCAACGAGAAGCGCGCAGAAATCAACGGCAACCGTCTGGGCCGTATCCGGACCTTCGTGAAGAAGGTCGAGGCCGCCCTGGCTGGTGGTGACAAGACTGCTGCTGCCGAAGCGCTCAAGGCCGCTCAGCCGGAATTGCAGCGTGGTGTGGCTCGCGGCGTGCTTCACAAGAACACGGCGTCGCGCAAGTTTGCGCGCCTGACCAAGCGAGTCGCCTCGCTCTGATTCGGCCTCACCGATTCGCGGATCGGTGGCACGAAATGGGAACAACCCGGCAAAAGGGCCGGCGGTTAAACCGCCGGCCCTTTTGCTTTCTGGTGACCCGAAATATGCGGCGCTGCAGCAAGTCACCGGATTCCTGCGATTCGCACCGGGCCTTCAGAAAATATTCCGAGTTAACAGATATTTAAAAATTGCCTTCGGGAATTCCCTGACCATGTCAGAGTCAAGGCCATTTATTTCAGTTTTTTGAAAAAGGGTGCCTTGCCCTGCCCGCTCAGCGGGGCATAACACGATCCAAGCCCGGCGCAGATTCTGCAACGGGCCTTCACACAGATTGAAAGTTCCGAACTGGTTTTTGGGGGCCGGTTTTGGGCGGGTCCTGTCCTCTGGTGGGGGAACGGGGCTGGGAAGCGTATATTCGGGGGCCGTAGGGGTGTCGGGACCAAACATTGGTAATTCACGCGGTAGTACCGCGCCGGGCGGAGCTGACGCAGAGCGCATGATGGAAGAACAAGAAGCGCTCGATCTTGCGGCTGACTGGGCAGATATCAGCCGCGGCCTGCGCAAGGATCTTGGCAATCAGCTTTACAGCCAGTGGATCAAGCCGATCCAGTTGGGCTCGCTGTGCAAGCAAACCGGTACGCTGGACCTCTTCTTGCCGAATGAATTCTCTGCCAATTGGGTGTCCGATCGTTTTGCCGACCGGCTTTCGCTGGCATGGAAGATCGCGCGTCCCGATATCCGCAATGTCCGGATCTCGGTCATGCCGGGGCGCCGTGCGATGCCTGGCCTGCGGCTTGGTCGTGACGAAGGCCGCCGTGCGGCCAATGATGGGGCGCCGTTGTCGCAGCCGGGCGATGCTCTGGGCATGGGGGCTGCAGAACTTGGTGCGTTGGGCCAAGGGCCGGTCGGTCTTGACCCTTCGCTGACTTTCGCCAGCTTCGTAACTGGTTCGGCCAATATCCTTGCCAGCAACGCGGCGCAGCGCATGGCCGCCACTGAAACCCCACAGTTCGCACCGCTCTACCTCAAGGCTGCAACCGGTCAGGGCAAGACGCACCTGTTGCACGCGATTGGCCACGCCTATCTGGCGAACCATCAGCGGGCGCGGATCTTCTACTGCTCGGCCGAGCGGTTCATGGTCGAATTCGTCCAGGCGCTGCGGCAGAACCAGACGATCGAATTCAAGGCCCGTCTGCGCGGCTTTGACCTGCTGCTGGTCGATGACATCCAGTTCATCATCGGCAAGGCCTCGGCCCAGGAAGAGCTGCTTTACACGATCGATGCCCTGCTGGCCGAAGGCAAGCGGCTGGTCTTCGCGGCTGACCGCGCCCCGCAGGCGCTTGATGGGGTCGAACAGCGCCTGCTCTCGCGCTTGTCGATGGGCCTGGTCGCCGATATCCAGCCGGCTGACATTGAACTGCGCCGTGCGATCCTTGAGCACCGTCTGCAGCGCTTCTCGCCCAGCCACGTGCCGGGTGACGTGGTTGAATTCCTGGCGCGCACAATCAACCGCAACGTTCGCGAACTGGTCGGCGGGCTCAACAAGCTGATTGCCTATGCCCAGCTGACCGGTCAGGCCGTGTCGCTGCAGCTGGCCGAAGAACAGCTGACCGATATCCTTTCGGCCAACCGCCGCCGGATCACGATTGACGAGATCCAGCGCACCGTCTGCCAGTTCTACCGGGTCGACCGGACTGAAATGGCCAGCAAGCGCCGCGCCCGTGCCGTGGTCCGTCCGCGCCAGGTGGCGATGTATCTTGCCAAGGTGCTGACCCCGCGTTCGTATCCGGAAATCGGCCGCAAGTTTGGCGGGCGCGATCACTCGACCGTGATCCACGCCGTGCGGCTGATCGAGGACCTGCGTGCCCGCGATGCCGATATGGACGGCGACGTGCGCAGCTTGCTCCGTCAGTTGGAAAGCTGAGCGCTTTTCCGCCGTTGCTTAGTCGCTAATTCCCACCCCTTGCGCAGGACTGCGCAAGGCGGTGAACCGTGGGGAAGCGCAAGGCTAATCGGATAGAAGGATGCTTAACGCCCCGGCCATGCGCGGAGCAAGTGCATCCTCGCTGCAGATATCGACCAGTGCAAGGCCATCGATCACAGCAATAACCGCGGCTGAAATGGCCTCGCGGTCAGCTCCGGCAGGCAGCTCCAGTCGGGCATCGACCCACGCTCGGAAGCCCGCCATGATTTGGGCAACGATCCCCGGAAACGGGGGTTCGCCCCGAGCGGCGGCAGCAACGACTTCAACCCATAGCCGCATGAACCGACGCATGTCCGGGCCGGTCGTAAAGGCCGCGGCGCTGCGCACAAGTTCAGCCGGGCGGAGTGCGGAACCATCCGGGATCGCTTCGGCCAGCCGCGTGGAAAGCTCACCGGCGACCCGCGCCATAACCGCAGCCAGCACCTCGGCCTTGTCGGCAAAGTAGTAGAGCAGCATCCGGTCACTGACACCCGCCGCGGCCGCGAGTTGGCGCAGGCTCGTACGGGCGAGGCCATGCTCCAGCAAGTGGCCGGCGAGCTGCTCGATCACTGCCTGGCGTTGGGTGTCCCTGATGTTCATGTGCAGTCTTGTAGCAACTGTTACATTGAGATACCATGTAGCAAGTGCTACAAGGAGTCGCTGAATATGGCCCTGTTTCGTCTATTCCTCGCCACCTGCCTGGTTGCGATTCTCGCTTACACTTCGATTACCATCGCACATCACGGTTTGAACCTGTTGCCCGTATTCTTTGGTGACATGGCCGAAATGGCCTGGCCCGGTCAGTTCAATCTGGATTTCATGTGCTTCTTGGCGCTCTCGGCACTGTGGGTTGCCTGGCGGCACCAGTTCAGCACGGGCGGGCTGGGCCTTGCCGTGCTGGCCTTCTTCGGCGGGATGCTTTTCCTCTCACTCTATCTGCTGGTGCAATCTCGCCGTGCGGGTGGCGATATCAAGGTGCTCCTGTTGGGTGAGGGGCGCGCAGCATGACCGCCAGCCCCAGTGAAATCGCCCGCGCTTTCCTCAAAGCCATGGAGCCGCTGGATTACGATCGGGCAACGGCCTTTGTGGCGCCTGATTGCAGCTATACCAACCCGCCACCGATCGGCACGGTGGTTGGCCCTGCGGGCATCCGCGCCGTGCTTGAGCCGTTCTTTGCACCGACATTGGAGAACGAGTTCCGGATCCTGCGCGAGGCAGCGAGCGGCCCCGTAGTCATCCTTGAACGGCTCGATCGGCACCGGCTGGCTGACAAGTGGGTCGAACTGCCGGTTACCGGGGTGTTTGAGGTGCACGGCGGGCTGATCACCTATTGGCGCGACTATTTCGATGCGGCGACGATCCTGTCAGAATGGCCTTGAGGGAGGTGCCGGTGATGGCTGCACTGCGCACAGACGATAGCCGCTTTGCCGGTCTTCGCGATTTCGATTTTTCTCCGCACTACGTGGAAGATCTCCCAGGCTACGCTGGCCTGCGGGTCCATTACCTCGACGAAGGCCCCGCCGACGCCACGGAGACGTTCCTGTGCCTGCATGGGCAGCCCACGTGGTCTTATCTCTACCGCAAGATGATCCCGGTCTTTGTGGCGGCAGGCCATCGGGTCATTGCCCCTGACCTGCTTGGCTTCGGTCGGTCTGACAAGCCGGCGGATGATCAGGCCTATACCTTCCATTTTCACCGCAGCATGTTGATGGCCCTGATTGAACGGTTGGGCCTTCAGCGGATCACCCTGGTCTGTCAGGACTGGGGCGGAATTCTGGGCCTTACCATTCCGCCGGCAATGCCCGAACGCTTCGCGCGGCTGCTGGTGATGAATACTGCAATCCCATGTGGCGAGCCGGTCAGCGAAGGTTTCAACCGCTGGCGGGCTTTCAACCGGAGCCAACCGGATCTGGATATCGCCGCGCTCATGCAGCGGTCACAGCCCGATATGCTGGCTGACGAGGCCGCCGCCTATGCTGCGCCTTTTCCCGATAGCCGCTTCAAGGCGGGGGTGCGCCGCTTCCCCGAACTCGTCATGACCGACCCGGGAATGGAGGGCATCGCCGAGGCGAAACGTGCGCTGGAATTCTGGCGGGATGAATGGTCCGGACCGACCTTCATGGCGATCGGCATGACCGACCCGGTGTTGGGACCCGACGTTATGGCGCGGCTGCAAGGGATCATCCGGGGCTGCCCTGCTCCGCTCGAAGTTCCTGAAGGTGGCCATTTCGTTCAGGAGAAGGGCGAGGGAATTGCCCGGGCCGCACTAGTGGCCTTCGGGCTTTAGGCGCTTAGGCCCCCGTCGACGACCAACTCACTGCCAGTGGTAAAGGCAGCGCGGTCGCTTGCCAGGAAAACAACGGCATCGGCCACGTTCTGCGCCTCGCCCAGATGGCCGAGCGGGTGCATGGCTGAAACGTTGGCCAGCGTTTCGTTGTTGCCCGTGCCCTGCGCCACCGCGAAATCGTCGATCAGCTTGCGCCCCATGTCGGTATCGATCACCCCGGGGTGGACCGAGTTGACGCGAATTCGCGCTGCCGCCAGTTCCTTGGCGCAGCCCTTGGTGAACAAGCGCACCGCGCCCTTGGTGCTGTTATAGCAGGTGCCGCCCGCAGCACCTTCAATCCCCGCCACAGATGACAGGTTCACGATCGCGGTACCACCGCGCCACAGGTGCGCGCGTTCGGCCAGCAGCGGGATCGCCGCGCGGGTGCCAAGAAATACGCCTTCGACATTGACCGCGTGGAGCCGCCGCCAGTCATCCAGCGTGGTTTCCAGGATCGGCTTGAACAGCCACAGACCGGCATTGTTGACCAGCACGTCCAGCCCGCCCAGTTCGGCACGGACCCACTCCATAGTCGCGGCCCAGTCAGCTTCGCTGGTCACGTCCTGGGCCCTTGCCACCCCGCCAATCTCTGCAGCCAGGTCTTCCGGAGCGGTCAGATCGGTAACGGCGACTTTCGCCCCGGCTGCCGCAAGCGCGCGCGCCGTAGCCTGACCCAGACCGCGCATGGCACCGGTGACCAGGACAATCCGCCCATCCATATCAGCCATGGCTCAAGCCTCCGCTGTCTGGCGGGCGAGTTCGTCGCGCAGCTCGCGGCGCAGGAACTTGCCATTGGCGTTGCGCGGCAGGGCTTGGTCCTTGAACCAGACGTAACGCGGTACCTTGTGCTTGGCCATCACCGTCCCGCAATGCGCGCGCAGCGCTTCGGCATCCAGCACCTCACCGGGCTTGAGCACCACGGCCACGCCCACTTCCTCGCCCAGCCGCTCATCCGGCACGCCGAACACGCAGCATTCGGCTACGGCCGGGTGGCGGTAGATCCCGGCCTCGACCTCGGTGCAGAACACGTTCTCGCCGCCGCGCAGGACCATGTCCTTCTTGCGGTCGACAATGTAGATGAAGCCGTCCTCATCGATCCGGGCGACGTCACCGGTGTGAAGCCAGCCATCGGTGAACGAGGCTTCATTGGCATCGGGACGGTTAAGGTATCCCTTGATCACCGACGAGCCCTTGACCCACAGTTCACCCACTTCGCCCTGCGGCACGGCATTGCCATCGTCATCGACGCACTTCACGTCGAAGTTGGGCATCGACGGGCCGGCGCTGTCCGGCCGGTCGACAAAGAAATCGCCGCCAACCGAAGTGATGATTCCGCAGGTCTCGGTCATGCCATAGCCGGTTGATGGCCGCGCCGACGGGATCTTTTGGTCAATCGCGCCGACCTGGTCCGGCGGGACCTGGGCACCGCCGCCTGACATGTTGAGCAGGCTGGAGGTATCGTACTTGTCAAAATCAGGGTGATTGATCAGCTCGCGCGCCATCACCGGCACGCCGGACAGCCCGTTGCAACGCTCCGCCTCGATCAACTTCAGTGCCTCGCCCGCTTCCCAGCGGTACATCAGCACGATCTTGCCGCCCTGGGCGGTTGCGGCATAGGCCGCGCAGTTGTTGGCAGTGACGTGGAACAGCGGGGTGGTGACCAGAGTCGCCGGAACTGGCGGCTCCGCCGGAATCGCCGCGCCGCCACCGCGCTCGGTTGCCATGCCGCTGGAAGCGCCGGCATAAAGCAGGTTCATCAGGTTGGATACACAGCCACGGTGCGTCAGCTGCGCGCCCTTGGGGTGGCCGGTCGTGCCGCTGGTGTAGAAGATGCAGGCATCGCTATCCGGATCAACGGTGGCGTCAGGCATGGCACCGGGATGGGCAATGACATCAGCCCAGGGGATCGTGCCGGTATTGCCATTGGCCCGGACTGCCACAGTCGGGACCTTTGCAGCGGCTGCGGTGCAATCGGCCAATCGGGCCAGCCGCTCGGCATCGGCGAAGATCACCTTGGGGCTTGAATCGGCGAGGGCATAGTCCAGCTCTTCGGGTGTCCACCAGGCGTTGGTCCCAACCGCTGCCACACCCAGGCACAGGCAAGCCCAGTAGATCAGCATCCATTCGGGATAATTGCGCATGGCGATGGCGACCCGGTCACCTGGGCGCACGCCCTGTTCCCACAGCCAGGCTGTCACGGCGCGAACCTGATCGTGGGCCTGCGCGTAGGTCAGCCGTTCGTCCTGATACACAAGGTAGTCACGCGGACCGAAGGCGGCGGTAGACAGCCAGAATTCGCGGGCCGAGGGCGGCGCGTTCTTGTAAACCTTCATCTGCTGGCCCAGCACAACGGACTCAACAATTTCGAACGGCCCGCCTGGTCCGGTCAGCTCTTGGCGCACCTGGTGCAACTGTGCGTAATGCATGCCTCGTCCCGTTATTGTCTTAATTGATCGATTAAGTGCCGCATCGCCGGGGGCGGGGCAAGAGACTTCCTTTGCCCGGCAGCCGAAACGACTTTAAGGCACGCCAGATGAGCCTTGCCCCGGAACGCCTTGACCGTTTTGCCCGCCACATCGTGTTGCCCGAACTCGGCGGGGCGGGTCAGGTCGCGCTCAGCCAGGCGCACGTGATACTGATCGGCTGCGGCGGGATCGGCTCGCCTGCCCTGCAGTATCTGGCCGGAGCCGGCGTTGGCCAGCTGACGCTGATCGATAGCGATGAGGTCGATCTGACCAACCTGCAGCGCCAGACGATCTTTACCGAGGGTGACGTGGGCCGGGCAAAAGCCGCTGCGGCAGCGGACTGGGTTGGCCGTTTCGATGGCGCTATCACCGTGCGCGCAATGTCAGCGCGGTTGGGGAGCGCAAACGCTGATCAGCTCCTTGCAGGGGCAAATCTGGTGCTTGATGGCTGTGACAACTTTGCGACGCGGCTGGCCGTGTCCGATGCCTGTGTGCAGCTGGGCATTCCGCTGACCAGCGCGGCGCTGGGCCGCTTTCAGGGCCAGGTCGCCAACTTCGCTGGGCACCTCGAAGGGCAGAGCTGCTATCGCTGCTTCGTGGGCGATGCCTTCGATGCCGAAGATTGCGATACCTGTGCGGCTGATGGCGTGCTGGGGGCGATGGCGGGGTGGGTCGGCACCTTTGCCGCAATGCACGCGGTGCGGGTGCTGGTGCAAGGTCAGGCAGCACTCGGCGATCCGCAATGGGGCAAGTTGCACTTGCTAGATGGGTTCACGCCCGAGCTGCGGACCATGCGGATCGTCAAGGATCCGGAATGCCGGGCCTGCTCAGCCGTCTAGAACTTCGGCAACCCAATCGGGTACCACTTCGGTTGCCGGGCCCAGGCGGGTTTCGTGAAACCAGTTTGATCCCTGCGACCGTTCCAGGTTGAGCTCCAGCGTCTGGAGGCCAAGCTCGCGCGCGGTACGAACCAGCCCCGCCGCAGGGTAGACCGCGCCCGAAGTGCCGATCGAAACAAACAGGTCCGCCTCGCGCAGCGCGGCATGGATTTCGCCCATGCGATAAGGCATCTCGCCGAACCACACGACATCCGGGCGCAGCGTACGCGCCTGGCAGACCGGGCAGCACGGGCGATCTATCAGCGTCCCGCGCCAGTGCGAGCGGATATCGCAAGAGGTGCACCAGGCCTTCAAATGCTCGCCATGCATGTGCAGCACCCGCCGCGCGCCGCCGCGCTCATGCAGGTCGTCGACGTTCTGTGTCACGATCAGCAGGTTGCCGTTCCACTGCGCATCCAGCTCTGCCAGCGCGCGGTGGGCTGCGTTGGGCACCTTCTCCTGAATTGCCGCGCGCCGCATGTCATAGAACCGCAGCACCAGATCCGGATCGCGGGAAAAGGCCTCGGGTGTGGCGACATCCTCGACCCGGTGCTGCTCCCACAGCCCGCCGGCCGAACGAAAGGTGTCGATGCCGCTTTCGGCACTGATCCCCGCGCCAGTCAGGATCACGATGTTGCGGATTTGGCTCATGTCGCTCATGAAGCACGCCACGAATGGGGACGGCAATGGCAAGAATCGGGATTATCGGCAGCGCAGGGCGCATGGGACAGGCACTGGCCGATGCGATCCAGGCCGCAGGCGCGGAGCTTGCGGGTGGGGTCGACAAGGGCGGTGATGTCGCTGCCCTCGCCGCGCAGAGCGACGTACTGGTCGATTTTTCGGCGCCAGCTGCGTTGGAGGGCAACCTTGATGCCGCCGTGACCGCGGGTGTGCCGATCGTGGTTGGAACGACCGGGCTGGAAGAACGCCACCATTGGCTGTGCGACCATGCGGCAGAACGGATTGCCGTGCTGCAGACCGGCAATACCTCGCTGGGCGTTACGTTGCTGGCCTATCTGGTTCGCGAGGCTGCCAGCCGCCTCGGCGAGGATTGGGACATCGAGATTGCCGAGACCCATCACCGGATGAAGGTTGATGCCCCCTCTGGCACTGCGGTGCTGCTGGGTGAAGCGGCCGCTGCGGGCCGCGGGATTGACCTGGCGAACCACAGTGCGCGCGGGCGTGACGGGATCACCGGTGC
>JACCED010659899.1_pt1 | contig 53350 bp, 40 predicted proteins | sample 7455021 | NCBI WGS metagenome assembly JACCED01 (sample SAMN15323456, study PRJNA562643) | freshwater metagenome | isolation source: river surface water | place: USA:Blue River Watershed | collected 2017-08-19
AAATCTACTATTTGCATCGCGGTAATTTGTAGGAGTTTGACTAGATAACATCGGAACTTGATCCACCATTCCAGTTTCTAAATGGCTGTTGTAGTCATTTTGCGTGGATTCCATATATTTAGCACGATACGTTTCACCTGGAGACGGACGATGCAGAAGAGAATTTGACGCATCACCGGATGAAGCAGTTCCTCCTGAAGTCGCCGACTTTGATCGTTGTATAAACTCATATGCTGCAAATAGTCCTAAAATTCCAACAACTGGATGAGTGCTTAAAAATAAACTTAGTGCTAAAATAGCTACAATAATTGTTCCGTAGGTGGTATCAACATGAGACGCGAGAATTTGTGGAGTAGAAATGTCAAATAGAATGTAGATAACAAGAACCACAAACAGCACCATTTCGTGCTGTTTTTCTTTTTTCATTAAAGCGTTAAAGTATTCCATTTTGTTTCGTATTTCGAATAATTAATAATTTGCTACTATTATTTATTTATGATATATTTGTTTTGTTTTGTATAACATAGTAATAGCAAATAAATAAAAACACACTAAATAACAAAAAAATCAATTTCAATTAAATTGACTCTTGTTCATTTTCATTTCTTCATTGATTGATACCATTTTCAACGGACATCCCTTAAATACACTACGCGCGTGAATTGAATGTCAACCGTTTCGTCATGGCTTGGTCTAAGAGGGTACGCAATTTCTAAATCGGCGCTAGACACGCCGGAACTTATGCAAATACGAAAAGATTTGTCAATGCGTCCGTATGCTCCACAATCGCCAATCAAACCCGAACCGTTCCCTATATATGTCGAAACCCCGCAAACTATTTACGTACCTCGTTACTATGGACTGGAGACATATGGCGAACCCGAAGAGAATCGGTTACGCGACGGTGTTTCCTGTCCAAATTTGGTGTTCAATGGAGAACTTAGAGACTATCAAACGGCAATTGTGAACAAGTATATTCGACATGTTCAGCATGCTGCAGGTGCGAACGGGCGAGAAGGCGGCGGTGGATGTTTAGATGTTGATCCCGGTAAAGGGAAAACGGTGATGGCTCTAAAAATAATGAGCATTCTAAAGGTTAAAACAATTGTCGTCGTACATAAAACATTCCTTATGAATCAATGGCTTGAACGCATTCAACAATTTCTTCCAGAGGCACGGGTTGGACGCATTCAAGGGCAAGAAGTGGATGTAGAAAATAAAGACATCGTTATCGGCATGCTGCAGTCACTCTCTATGAAAGAATATGATGATAACGTATTCTCCGAGTTCGGATTGTCGGTTTTTGACGAGTGTCATCATATGAGCGCAGAAGTATTTTGCAGGTGTATGATGAAGGTAACCACAAAATACACGCTTGGACTATCAGGTACAATGACAAGAAAAGACGGGCTTACAAAAGTATTTATTATGTTTCTTGGTGAAGTCGTTCATAAAGAAAAGTCATCAACTGAGGCCAATGTTGTTGTAAAGAGCATTCAATATTATGTTGCGGACGATGAATTTAATCAACTGGAAACGGATTATCGCGGAAATCCGAAATTTAGTACCATGATAACAAAGTTGTGCAGTTTTGAGCCTCGAAGCGAATTTATTCTCGGAGTGATCGAAAACGAAATGAAGTTGAATAACGACCAGCAAATTATGGTGCTAGCACATAACAAGTCCATTCTTTCTTATTTATACGACGCGATCGTAGACCGCGATATTGCTGGTTGTGGCAAAAATGTGGGATATTATCTTGGCGGGATGAAAGATGTTGACTTAAAAACAAGCGAGTCAAAAAAAATCATTATTGCAACATATGCAATGGCATCAGAAGGTTTGGATATTCCTACACTAACTACGCTGATCATGGCAACTCCTAAAACTGACGTGTGCCAGTCAGTGGGTAGAATTCTTCGAACAAAACACGCTCATCCGCTTGTAATTGATTTCGTAGACCATCATGATATTTTCAAATCGCAGTGGATGAAACGTCAAGCGTACTATTTAAAAAGCGGATACCGTATTATGTACACTACAAATACAAAATACGCTAAAAATATATGGAAAGTGCGAGAAAAAGGAAAGGAGCCTACCGAAGAAGTTGCTATGACAACTACAAGTACAAGTACAAGTACAAGTACAAGTACAAGTACAGTAAACCAGGTCGGAAACGGGACGACTGCGCGTAAAAAAGCAGCGTCTAATAAATTTACTTCAATGTTCGCACCGTTTCAACACAAATCTTCAACTTCACAAGGGTGTGGGATCAACTTGCAGTTTCAGTGACTGACTGACTGACTGACTTTAAATTATAATTGTTACAAATTTCGTCGCCTGTAAAATAGACAGTACGGCGAAGAACCTTCAATGTGATTTTCAGGCATATTTTTTACTTCTTTTACTACAGAGTCGTTAAAATTGAACCATCTTCCATCGGCAATTTTGACAGTAGATGTATAATGCCCTCCCGATAACGACCCACTGTGATTGCATACTCCAAACAAATCATATACATATTTATCAGAATTATATCCTGTAACGTATTTTGAAAAACATGCACCCTTTAACGGAATGGTTACAGGCGACGTATTTTTTTTGTATTTGCCGTAAACATTTGTTTGTGAAAACCGTTTCAAGTTGATGATCATGACTTCTGGTAAACTCCAAAAAGTTAGGTGTTTGTTCACTTCTTGTTTTTCTCCAGTTTTTTCATTTCGCCACCGATTTTCTCCGTCCAATCGTTCATTTTCACAGTAAGCGTCGAAACATTCGTACAAGTTTACGGCAGATGGCAAAGACAAATTAGTAGTGACGTTGTCGGTGTTTTTAATTAATAAGCGACGTCGCATTTCCTGGTCTGGCAGTATCAGGTCTAACACGGAGTATGGTTCGGGGATTGCGCTTAGCACCTCTCCCGTATTGGGATCTGAAATGACGGACATCTGAACTCCATAAAAAATATCAAGAATTTCAGAGTAATCCCTTGCATAACGGTCTCGTAGCATAGAGTAACATCGGGTGGCGATTATATCTGTAGTATTTTTTTCCACTCCTTCAACTCGCATTACGACGCTTCTGGCAAGCGCGTTATGAAACGCATCTAATAAAAAAAGCATGAATTCTCCACTGTCGCTTTGCCCCCAACCTTGGAATTGAAAATTGTCCATATGGCGCGACACCTGATGGATTGCATTGACGAACCCGCCAGGTGAAACAGTACAGTTTTGACTCCATAACATTTTGCGCAACTCATCCCATTCATCGAATAGTCGCGAATTATATTTTCGTTTACCCAGTGTTTTTCTACGTTCTTGAATTTTACGATTATCCAACAGTTTATTTAATTCACGTGTATGCAACAATACGCTTAAACATGCGTTCATGTAGCACGTGTTCCCGCAATTTGAAAGGCCTGAAATACCTTCACCCTTTTCAGATGCCGGACATTTTTGATCCATATTTGTATTTTTGTATATTCATTCATAACATTTACACACAACATGTTTTTATTTGTTTTTTATTAGAGTTATTAAATACGTCGCTGATACTGTTGCTGTTGTTGCTGCTGTTGCTGTTGCTGTTGCTGTTGTAATTCAGGCGGATAAAAATTACGCTGTTGTTGCTGTTGTTGTTGAAACTGCGCGTTGGCACCAGGACCGGATCCCGAGCCTACGTCAGTGTTTCGTTTTTGTTGAAGTTGTTCCATGGATATGTTTCCAATTTTATCGGGTACATAATCTTCTGCTGGAGTATGGATTTTATCATGAAAATCGATACTAGCATAGTTGTACATTTGTCGCAGTCCACCACTACCTTTTGCAGATAGCTCTTCACTGCTTTGGTCCAAAAAGCTAAAGTTGTCTGACGTAACACCGTGTCCGCCAAGACAGTCTTTGTAAATTGAAAACGCAAATGGTTCACCATTATTTTGAGTGGCTGCATTATTCGCAACCACAATTCGAGGCTGTAAGTATTGCTTAATTTGTTCGCCAAATAATATTTTGTGTCCGTCCGCTAGTAACAAAAGCGCCGGTACGCGGTCAACTTGAGGAGGAAGAATAACTCGTTCTCCGTTTTCAAGTACAATGTACCAAGCATTTCCCATTTTGACTCGTTTATCAATACACATAAAATGAATATCCTTGTGAACTGTTCCTTTCGAAACGGTCTGAAGAATACGTTTTGAATTCTCGCACTGGTTACTGTAATATAAAATGCAACTCATAGTAATAATAATATCAACTTGAATTAAAATTTTAATTATTTTTTAAATCATATTAAAGTAAAATTGATTTAAAACACATAGACAAAGTTGTTAGAAATTTAGATACCTCGTATATTTATATTTCATATTTATAAAAGACGGATGGACCAAATAATTAACGCAGGAATTACGGTCGCGAAGGCGATGCTTCCGGAACAGCTTACGACGGTGATAAGTACGGTGGGAGAGGCCCTTTCTGGAGGAGGGTCAAAAGCGGCTCCGTCGTCTTCTTCTTCATCTTCATCTTCATCTTCATCTTCAGAAAATGAAAATAATGACGGTGATAAACCCGGACCCAGTGTGAAAGACAAACCCAAAAAAAGAATTAAAAAAACAGACAAAAAACAAGACGATACTCAGCCTCAACCTGAGCCTCAAGACAAAGCGAAAGAAAAACAAAAACGCGTAAAACATGCAAGCGATAAAGCCGACGGTAGTGAAGAAGGGTTGTTAGCAAAGGTTGTTTCCAAATCGAAGCGAGTAAGTGTTGCGGCTTCTGCCGCGACTCACAAGTTGTCTGCTCAAATAAATGAGCATAAACTTCCAAGAGTGGTTAATGTTGAACAGAGCGGTCATGGCGAGTTGCGATTTACACTCGAAAACGCCGACGTGAGTATCGCCAATGCAATTCGACGAACTATACTGTCTGAGATACCGGCATTGGTTTTCAATACGGACGTACAAGAAGGCACGACCGAGAATACGGTATTTCACGTTAATACTACTCGGCATCATAACGAAATATTAAAACAACGTTTGAGATGCATTCCAATCTGTATTCCAGAAAAACAAAAAATTACCGATTTCGACTTTAAAGCGTATCGGTGTGAAGTAAAAAAGAAAAATACGACAGATGTTGCAATTTATGTAACCACTGGAGACTTCAAAGTAATTGACAAATCTACTGGAAAAGAAGATCTGCATTTAACAAAACAAATGTTTGTACCGGATAAACTCTCTGGACATTATATTGAGTTTGCAAGGCTATTGCCTAGAGTTGTGGAGTACACTGACGGCGAGGAACTCTACTTTTCGGCAGAATTTCAAATATCGACCGCTGAAAAGGACGCAGCTTATAATGTTTGCAGCACATGTACGTATGCGTGCACACCAGATAAAAAAAAACAAGACGAGGCTTGGGAAAAAGAAGTCGCTAATTTGAAAGAAGGCGAAGCAGAGTCCCAACAAGTGCAAACTGAATCAGAAAAAAACTGGAGACTGTCTCATGCACAGCGGATTGTAAAACCCAAGTCGTTTGACTTTGTTATTGAAACTGTTTCAATGGGAGTATATACAAACGATGAATTGGTTCGAAAAGCTTGCGAATGTATAAAAATCAAATGTAAAAATTTCATTGAGACTGTTACAAATGATACAATTGTTGAATCCAAAATGAATGTTACTATCCCGTTGGCGTATACGATTATTTTGAAAAACGAGGGATATACGCTTGGAAAAGCATTGGAACACATCATATATTCCAAACATTATTTTGGGGACAGAACGCTTACATTTTGCGCATTCAAAAAAACACATCCTCATGATACGGACAGTTATATTCAACTTGCTCTACAGGATGATACAGAAAGTAATATTGATCATGTTGCGGCAATTGCGGTTTCGGCTGCAAATGATATTATCTCAATTATCGATCATATCAAAAAGCAGTTTCACGATACCTAGTTGCGTAAATAAGATGCTTGTATTTTTAACATACTTTCTCTATCTGCCGGACGAATGATTTTACTGTCATCAGAAGAGTTAAAAACATTTGGGTACATTGAAATCGAGTACGGATCATTGTTTCCTTCTTGATCAATTAGTTTAGTAATTTCACTTATTTGCTGAGGAGAAACAATACTGTCATATCGACTAGATGCAGCCCCTGCTTTTGCATTAATGCTGTGTAGACGAAATGCTCCTTGTCCATTTCCTGGACCCATTCCATCGTCATAATTTTCAGGATTATCATCCGGATTAGCATTTATTTCTGAGACGTGTGCGGTGGTTGGACATAACCCTCCGTTTAAATCGGTTGGACTTGGACGAATATTGTAGACGGACTCTCCTTGTGCATTTAGCGTATGTTGCAAAAACAGAATCGGGCAACGAATCCCCTGGCCGCGCAACCAATCGATGAATTCAATATACTGTTCTAAATTATCAAACCGAATCGGGTTTACACCTGGAACAGGTGCAAGGTTGGTGTTATACAAATAAAGGGTTGTTCCCTTTTGAATCAATAAATTTGGACATCTTTTTTTTAACGGATTAACTTCTTTGTCTTGTTCATTGCCGCTAGCGTCGCCTTCAAACCCCTCTAGTCCTCCTTTTTTACTATAAAAGGTATGACTGGAAGTAACATATGCCCCAATAATAAATACAATAAAAATAATAAAAAGTTTTAAATTTTCGCTGAACATTTCGCACAAATTGCAACTACGATACACTATTATACAAATACAAAATAAAAATAATATAAATAACAAAATTTATTTATTTTTATTTTACAGTTTTATTTCATATTTCATTCTCTAAACTAATATTTTTATCTTAAAAACGTCTTACGTGACGTAATGCACTATACGACGCGTTATGTTCATCGCCTCCTTCACTCTTGTCGTTATAATTTTTGTTGATTGCTTGTTGTTTACGAAACGCAATATAGTTTGAACTGTCATATACGTATTTGGGATTGCAACTTGCTGATGCTATATTGCTTCCATCATCCGTCGAATGAACGCGGCCTGCGGATGTTTTCCAAGCGCCCGCAATACTTTGTTTAACACCATTGACTTGATTGGGTCCGCCTGATGAATAGTTTACTCTAGACAAGTAATCTCCTGCATTATTTACTGCTCGAAATGGGGTGATTGCTCGTTTATATACCCCAATTTGGTTTTTTACATTTTCATTACTCCATGCACGTCGAAGAGTAAATCGTAACGTTTCTCCTTCCGAACTTTTATTCAGAGCTCCGTTGTGATAAGTTGCCATTTATGTGTGAATAGTTTGGGTTTGCCTAATAAATGAATATTAGATAATAATATTTATAATTGCTTATATTGTATGTACGTAAAAAAATGAATTTACAAACAATAAAAAATAAAATGAATAACTGAATAAATAAATATTTTATTTTGTTCACAGGAAATCATAAATTTGTTGTTGTTGTTGTTGTTGTTGTTGTTGATCTTCTACAAATAGGACAACTTGGTTCTCGCTCCAGCCATTTGGCAATGCATAACGTATGAAACGTGTGACCACATATTAACATTGATAATCCACTTGTAGAGTTATCATCTAGACATATTATACAGCATTCGTTAACAAGCTGTTCAGTCGTGGCCGGGAAAATAGTTGTAACTGGCAATAAAATATTACTATTACTAATACTACTATTACTAATGTTACTATTATTATTTGAATCAGGTACATCTAATGTATTAAATCGATTACATATCCAAAACGACATAAACATGCTAGTTAAAAACACAATACTTAAAATATAAAGTATTATTATCCCTAATACGTGAAGTTTAAAAATAGTGGTACCGATTTCGCACCGAATATCAAATTCAAGTGAATCAAACGTTGGTGGAAATATTTTGATGAGGTATCCTATTTTTATAGCTAATTCGCTAAGCGATATAACCAGTCTCGATTTTGGCCATAACGTTTTTTTCCAAGAAATAAACTCATAAACGCCATTAAAAATGGTTCCAAATCGTTTGATATGCGCATATTCGTATCTAGCGCTATTTATTAATCCTACTCCCATCACAATTATCATGCTTAAAAAAAAATTACGATATGCGTTATAGCATGATGTAAGTGTATATGAGTATATAAGAATACCCATCAATTTGAATAAAATATATACTTTTGAACAGCAACGCCTATCTTTATATATAAATCTCATTCGCTGAATGTAAATTTCATTGGCAGATCGAACCGTACTTCGAATTTCATCGGTGTCGTCGAGTATAAACTCAACCGCATAGTCCACCATTATAGCATCATGTCAATATTACATATTGTCATGTGTTTATTTCAATTTATTTAAATGTTTTAAATAACATTCAATGATGTGGTATCGAACACTATATAGCTTGCTTTCATTTGTTTGATTAATTTGTTCAAATTGTTGACAAGGATAAAATCCAGAAAGTATGGGCAAGCACGGTACCGGATCACTATTGTGAAAATAATGGCAAGAATGTATATATTCTCTCGAAACAAGTTTGTTGTACACGGTAGAGAAATCATAATTTCCCACTTTGGGACTTCCAAATGTTATGTTGAAAATTTTTACATTTTTTACTGATGTATCATCATTATTATTATGAAGTTTGTCGCATCCGTAGAACATACAGGATGTTGCTAGAATAGATACTGCTCCTCCTAAACTATGTCCTGTAAAAATAATTTCTTTTTTGTGGTCACCTTTTAGATATGTTTCTACCACTTCAATCACCGCATATTTCATAAGGCCGTACATTTCATGAAAACCGGCATGTACCATAGGATCATTGTTTGTGTATTGCATTTTTTGTTTCAAATAAAACGGCGTATAACAAATATCAGTACATTTGTCTTTATCGACCCGAACGTCGGTTAAAACGTCACTTACTGATTTTGTTCCTCGAAATGCTACAATAAGTTCATTACTCTGAGTTAATGTAGTATAAATAAACTGCGTATTTCCAATTCCATAGTCGCTACACGAAAAAACGTTGAATGCGTAACTGGAATTAAAATGTGGTTTAATCTCGCTCCACAAAGCGACCCATTCATTCGACACTCCGTCCCACAGTTCATTTGTTCGGTTCAAAATATCAATGTCACTTTCAAGTTGATAGGCCAAAAACGAGAGAAAAATAGAACATCTAGCCCGAATGTTGCTCGCGATAGCATCTTGTTTCAATTCCATATTTGCAATCTTCAATCTACAATCTGCAATCTATTTATACTTTATTATTATTATTATTATTATTATTATTATTATGTTGTGTAGTTTGTAGTTTGTCTTTATATTTTTATAGATTCATGGGTTATTTGTTTGATCGTCTATGTCACTTTCGTCCAAAACAGTTGTTTGCGTTGTAAGTCTTGCTCCTGACGCAGATGCAGCAGCTGAATGGTACGCGTTCAATATATCAAGCTTTGCAATTGTTTTATCCAGTTCGCTTCTAGCACTTGTATTAAAAAGGTAGTCCATATTAGGAGACACCTCATTCTTTTTAATTTCTCGATACACCGCATCTATTTTTTGAACCACGTTATTAATTTTTTCTTTATAATCTGTTAAAATTATATCCTGATGCGTAGAATACGGTTGAGTTAACAACGACACCGCAAAATAAAGCAAGTAGCGTCGTTTCTTTTTCACGGAAATAGTAAAGCGTATACAGTATAGTTTAAATAAACAATCAATAATTTTCGAACTTAATATTCTATTGGATTTATCCGTCGAAACCTTTTTAGATTCTCTCGTTACAATTTGCCATACGATCCATATAGGATCCATTTGTAGTTTATCATCGACGGGTACGTTTGCGCGACGTTCGCATTTGCACTGTACTTTTTTCGTTTTGCATATATTATTGAATTCCATTATCCATTCTAACCAGTAACAAGCAAAGTGCGAGCTACTTCCGGGTTCATTTGCTATGTGAAATGCAAATTCGTTGAGTGCAATGAACAATTCCGGCGGATCGCCTTTTATGAAAATATCATCCAAGTATTTTACATGAGGCGCCTTCAATTTTTCGGACATAGCAGTAATGTCATATTCTTCCGTTTTTGATATTTTGATATTTTCATATTGATGTAGTTTATTCGAGTAACACAAAACTGATATTATTTCCGCAAAAAGCGATCTTATTTTAGGGTTGTTTCTCATTCTAAGCTCATTGCCTGCGTATCCATTCGCCATAAGAGCTTTAAAATTTTCATATCTCAAATGAATATATGTTGGTAATCGAGGGTTTGCCAAATGCACGTATTTTCCCATAAATACAAGTATTGACTCCCATAGTTCAATAAACTTTCCCGCACAAATAAGTTCAGCCGACCAGTTACATGCCGGTTCAATTCGAGAATTTGTCATTGATTTTAACAAGGCCTTTGTAACATCGCTTAATTTGTATTTTGAAAACGTAATTCCTCTAAATTCATTCTCGTTTCGAATGTCATTTATTTCAGGAAACCCATTTTTAGCTCCCGTAGACATGATTGGTCTGATTCAAACGTAAACTTAAAAATAATTTAGAATTGTAATCTAGAATAAAAAATATTTGATAATTTAACGAATATTTAAAATAAAAAATGATATGATATGATTATTCATGACCCCCTACCACAGTTGCAACACATGGTTTTGATGAAATCGAGCGTGAAAGACTCTCTTGATGTAGGTATTGCACATTTAAAATACACGTACGTGCCTGTCACTGCAGACGGCGTTGATGATAATGTCGGATTATTGACGCCGAACCCATTTGTAATGCGGTAGTCTTCAAACATGAATGAATTTAAAGAATCACTTGAATGATTGAAACTTTTACAACTTGAAGTAGGGGTTGTCGTGTCTAGTGTATCCGACGATGACGATAACAACATACCGGCGCTATAATTATTATAATTATTATAATCGGTGTAAGGAATCTGTATTTGTGACGATGATGGTAATCTTGTTTGCGTTTTTACCCAATTTGGATTGAATGGATTCATTTTTTTTGATTTTTTGAATAAGTGAAACTTGGATAAAAACTCGTATAACTAATTAATTTAATATGTTATAATATTTTTACTCTCATTTTGTTATCAATTTGTTAGTCGTTGTTCATTTTTCGTTTTTTCGGGTTTTCGTTTATTGGAGTTATTTGTTGTTAGTTATAAAAATAAATTAATTTTATTTTTATATTATTATAAAATAGGTATCATCAACGAAAATATATAATATACATCTATAACAAAAATTTAATTTCATATGCAAGCATTGAGAAACACGTTGACGGCAGGGTTAAACAGTAAATGGTACATTGTTTTTGCTTTAATGGTTGCGATTTATTTATTAATATGGTTGAGTCGAAATTTTGGTCCTAAGCCAATGCACAAACGAGAAGGCTTTTCCAGCAACCAATCAAAACAGTTTGAAACAAAACGAGGAGATGCAATATACGATGATTTTTATGCCGATGTTTATGACGAACTATTTTTTCAACCTAACAAGTTGGATTACGAAGTTTCAACCATTATTAAACAAGCTGATTTGGCTCCAAACGGGTCGCATGTATTAGATATTGGTAGCGGAAGAGGACACTTTGTGGACAAAATGAAAGAAGACGGATTCAAAGCTACAGGCCTAGAAAAATCAAAAGCCATGATCGACGTAAATAAACGCATATATCCCGAAAGTGAAGTCAAACATGGCGATGCGATGGATTCAATGATGTTTCCGCCTGAAAAGTTCACGGTCATTACATGTTTAACGTTTACCATATATTATATGCCAGACAAACGCCAATTTTTTGACAATTGTTTTCAATGGTTGGCTCCCGGTGGATATTTGGTAGTACATTTGGTCGATCGTGAAAAGTTTGATCCAATGGTACCTGCTGGAAAACCATTTTTTCTTGTTTCTCCACAAAGTCAAGCTAAAAAACGTATTAATACCAGTTCTGTAAAGTTTGAAACGTTTCAATACAAGTCAGAGTTTCATCTTAAAACAGACAACGATGGAATTTTGACCGAAACATTTACGGATGATGAATCTGGAAAAGTTCGTCAAAACATTCACGAGTATGATATGCCTCATCATAAAACGATCGTGAAAATAGCAAAAGAAACGGGATTTATTGTAAATGCTCACGTGGACCTAGTAAGTACAATGAATGAGTATCAATATTTGTACTTTTTCAAAAAACCAAACTGATCCCGACCTACCCCTAGTTATACAACTTGCTATTTTCTACATTTCTAGTAATTTCCTTGATAAACTTATCGGTATCTAGAAGTTCGTCAACATTTTCTTCCCACTTCATTCGATACTTGAACAAAAATCCGACAAGTCCTGCCATTGTAATGTTTTTGCTTTGTATGCATTTATAGAAGGCTTCGAAACTTTTGTCAATTTGTTCTACTGTTTCGCCGGTTTTTTTCATCATGTCAGTAAATAGGTTATGAATATCTGTTTTTTTAGGATAGTTCATGTGGATGATCATGTCTGTTCTGCCTTGACGTAACAGGGCGTGGTCCAAATTTTCAGGATGATTCGTTGTTATGAATGAAATAAGCCCCTTTCGATAACAAACACCGTCTAACAAATTAAGCAAGTTACTAAATGTAAAAAATTTATTATCTTGTGTTCCTGTACGTTTCTCAAATAAGCAATCAATATCTTCAATTAGTAACAGTGACTTTGATGGTATGTCGCGAAATGCAATCAACGCAACGCTGTTGTCAATATCATGATTGATTGAGAAAATACATAGGTTGTATCCAATTTCTTTACATAGCGCTTTGACAATACTTGTTTTTCCACTGCCTGGTATTCCGGTCAACAAGTAGTTTTTTTTGTACGGTATTCCAAACTCGTCATATTCCTTTTCACTTTCAATAAACTCTAATATATCCTTACGGATCTTAGACTTCATTTTAGTGTCGAAATATACAGTTTTTAATGTTCTCGACGGAATTTTATTGTACCGTATCCACTCGCCATATTTATTCATTATAAAGACATGGAGTTTTTTATCATCTAGTTCATTTAGTTCTCCATATCGATCGGACTCTACAAAAAATTCATGGAAATCCTTGCACGAATTTGCCAGTACTTTCAGCACTTCATATTTTTCAGGATTGTCTTGAGTTCCTACCGTCTTCGTTTCCTGCGTATATATTATCGTAAAAACAACACCAGGCTTGTATTCATATTTATATGTTCCATATCCAAGTACCATATATGCGGTATCTTCTCCGTCATATTTGTAAGGACGCCTTAATACTTTAAACTGGAGATCGGTAGAGTCATCTATTTTTTTATCAACCGGGCGTAATCGTTCAATCGTGTTATACATAAATGACAATATTTGATTAATAACGCATTTTGCTTCTACTACGTATTCATACTCCCCCGTTGGAACCAGTGTCAAGTCTATTTTTATTTTTTTAGGGACAGCTTCTTCTTCTCTGTCATTGTGAGGTTTCTCTACTTCAGAGGATTCGGGTTCAACCGCTTCGGGTTCAGGCTTCAGACTCATGGTTTGCGATTATATAGTTAGTTACTCTACAATATGAATATTTATATTTAAGTACATTATTCATATTGTATTTTTACATTGACTTTTACGTAGTTATCACTTGCTGAACACAGGTGCTGGCACCGTTTTTGTACTGTAAAAAAGATCAATCGGACTGACCACGTTCGTAATATAATGAAGCACATCTGAGAACGTAATCTTGCTACTCGGAACTGGGTTACTCGTATTATCAGCATCTGATGACGCAACTGCCTTTTGAGATGCAGCATATGATTTTCTAGCACGGTATATATCATTATGGATTCCGTGTATTATAGCTTTCACATATTTATTACCACACAACGCGTGAGACGCAGTTTTTAAAATAATACAGTCTATGTAGATTTTGTGTAAAAATTTAGCAAATTCACATATACGGTCGTTGAATTTCGCGAATGACTCAGTATCCTCTGGAAAAAGTGACAAATGATGTTTGATTTCTCGAGATCGTCTCAAACTACAGTACATATAAAATAGCCTGGCATCTCCATCTATAGGCGTTTTTTTCGCATTTTCGTATGCTGGATTCCGGAGTTTGAAACTCCATCCAGAGTGCCTGGAACTGTGAAACATGACGCCCATCACCCTATACGGAGTAATCCCAGCTTGATGAACATACTTCATTTGCAAAGAAATAAATGGAGGATCAACCAATCCAATTGCATAGTTCCGAGGGACGTTAAATCCAGCACCTTTCCAGTCAACCGCAGATCTCGGATGTCTCGATACCGTTAATGTGGTATTATCAACGGTGTATGCTGCAATATAATAGACCCGCGGGGTGACAATCGGGGCTATTAGTGGATTTTTAGGATGTTGTAGTACCAAACTATATGCGTAATTCTTATCCAGAGTATACAGGTCAATCTTATTTGCAATGCACGCGTCTATAAAGAGGGTTCGAAACGTCGGGCGCGTTTTGGAATCAGTGCCATCGACACATGGTGAGGGTACAAATACTCCACCTCCTACAACGCCTTTTGTGGAAATTTCCCATCCAGAAAGTGAAAGTACATCGGCATTCTCAGAGACAGTAGAGCCAGCATCAGTTGCGCGAAATAGGTGAATCATTGTACCTTCAACAAACTCTTCAATATGCGAAAATGCTCCAAAAAAATCATTTGAAGACAACGATTGTAGGGCATTGAAATCAGACACGTCGTTGCAGCGAAGTGTTTTGGCAGGTGAGAACGAAACGAGCTTGCCTTCGTGATCAAAAACAACTGAACGAAAAAGACCACGCCCTTGAATAGTGGCTTCACTTCCGGTCAATTTTTTCACATTCCTTGTAATATCGGGTTGGTCTTGTTCCAACTGTTGTGGTATGCATGCCATTTCAGACAAATACATGGGCTGAAAAACGTTTTTAGTGTACTTTACCGTATAATAGAATCCGGTTGGGGCCTTCCATTTTTTAACAGACATGCTGAGGCCGTTCAGTAACGTTACGGTTCCCGGCTCTTTTTCGTCAAAGCTATTTTTACGCAACATAGTAATCAGGGTTTGAATGTCGCTACTATAACACAACTTATAGTCGGTGCTGTATCCGCTTTGTACTGTGATGGCTACCATTGAGGTTATAATTTGTTCTGAATGTATCTAAATATTATAGATGTATAGTGGTAAATAGAATAAACCCTTTAATATGTTTACATTATGTTAATAATCTTTCCATACACTATACAACATGACAACAAATATTGAACTCGAATTTATTCGGTCGTATGCATACATTCGAACCAAAACATCAGAGTTTAAAACAAAACTAGGAGTTATGCGCGACATGCATTCAACGTGCAAACTAGGAGTGTCTCAGCCAGACAGGGTGTTGTATATCGATAAACCATCTATTTTTCAAGGCGTTTCTAGATGGTTTTATAGCCAAAACCGAAATGTTATAACTAATTATTTATACGAAGAACTTATGGGGTCAGAAGGACTGGTATCACTTGTTTCCAATCTTCGTGATAAATGTTCAGAATTGTTTATGTACTTTCCCACTTCAGGCCGTAAAAGTTTTGCTGGTACTGGTTCTACTGGTTCTACTGGTTATACTGGTTCTATTTCTATCGGAACTACTATGCGCACCATTCCTTATCATACGCTCACTGTGTCTGATACTACACGTAATACTTTTAAAATGCTTTGCATTTCTAACATTGACTTATTAAATATAGTGTCACACGGCCTTGGAAAGCTTTATTCCATATATGAAGACGATTTTGAAAATGACGAGTTGAATATAAATACAAAACTAAACAGTACTACACTTTCATCATCGCCTCCGTTGAGTCTACCATCCTTTCATGCAATGTACAAAAAAACTGCATCCTATTTTCAAGAACCACCTGATCCCGTTACAAATCAACGTGTAATGAAATGCATCAATGAAATGCAAAAACGAATAAAATTTGAACGAGTGATGCTAGAAACGGTATATTCGAAATTTAATGACGGTAACGGCAGTGCAGTGTGATATCAATGTCAATGTCAATATCGATATCAAAATCAAAATCAAAATCAAAATACAATATTTTCATCGATCCATTTTTTAATTGACGTATTTACTGGTACAAGAATTTGATTTACTCCGCTAATATAATGCAAATAATCCTCTTGAGAACCATCACATCCGCTTGAAACTGCATCGTGACCAGTTATAGCAGACAACATCAACAGCACGTTGTAGATGACTATCAAGTCGCGCTTTGAATATTTATCAACAATTTTACAAAAGATAGCATCGATACTATTGTTGTTACTAGTACTACTATTACTAATAGCGCTACTACTTGATGCGTGAGACGCGTGGATATTAGAAGCAGCCGCGTTTGTGGTGTTTGTTGTAGTTACCTTATCTACAGTCACATTAGGTATATTAGTATCGGTTGTCACAAGGTCCATAGTAATAGTGGGTATTCCATGAGTGTATTCTAATCGATTGACCGCAATTTGTTTGTACATGTTAAGAGTGTGTAATATATGCGGGCGATTTGTATTGGTGTATGTACGAATAAGTTTTTCCAACCCTTTTACGGCGTTCGATATTAACAATGAATGTAGATCGGGCATATCACTTGATAAAAACGCGTAATACTTATTGAATCGTGTAAACACGTTAAACAGGTAGCATAAGTCGTCTTGCGTGTCGCTGTTATACCATCTAGCCATAGACTGTGTGTAATCAGGAGGCTGTATAATCAACATGTTTCCCTTTATTGCCAACTTAGTTCCAACTGGATAAAACGAGAGAAATCCAACCTGCAATATGGCATGTAACGGTTCTAGTATTGTTTCAAACCTCTCCTTAGATCGTTTTTTAGAATTTCCTGTTATGCTGTATAACATTTTTAATGCATTTGCCATGAGCTCTAAATCTGTAAGTGTTATTGGTCGAGATAAACGATATATTTTTGTAATTTCGCGGGGGTTATGTTTTATGTTTTATATTAGTAATGATAGCAACTTATATTTTTAAGTTTTTATATTTTTATGTTTATCCATTGAATATTGAATAACTGAATAACTGCATGTAATCTAACTCTAACTCATTCAATCAATTCGTTTATTATCATTTTTATTTAAATAATATACATTAGACAGTTTAGAGAAGAATCGGTTGTAATATGCTCGGTTGGATCTTTCAAGTTACAGTGATTTCACTTTGTTTTATCGCGGTGATTCACTACTTATATATATTTTTTAAGACAACGCTTACTGTTCCGAAAGTAAAGGACTTGGTAAATAGACCCCAACAACAGTACGAAGAACTGTTTAAAGGGATAACAAACACAAATTTGGTACAACAAAATGTAGGTCTATTGCCTACAAATAATAATAATAATAGTACTAATAATACTACCAATATTTCGGCGCTACCTTCTCTTATAGATTCTAATTCTACTTATGCATCGAACTATAATACGTTTAACAATGGTAGTAATAATAATAATAATCCTCAACCACAATCGGCAATGAAAGACGAGTTAAAACAGTTTTTGAAGAAATTAAATAGAACATAACTCAGAATCAAGTTAACTTGATAAAAAAAATTGAATTCATTTTATAATACTCTTACTACAGTATAAACAGACAATCGACAAACAAGCAGTCAAGAGCAACACTATAATAGATATGGGAAGCATCATCGGAATCGTGAAATCAATACCTTACTACAAAAACAAGGAAACAGCTTATAATTACCCTAAACACCGGCCGCATTCACATACCTTCGCGCAGTCACTTCATCATATGCAGACCAGATCTCGAACTCGCGCACTTCTTGCCGCGATACAGTAGCTCTTCTCAAACAAGGTAAGTTATATTGTGTCTGTTTTATACTAACCTTTTTTTATGAATAATTAATTAATTCTCAAATTGATATAAATTTATACAACATTTACATTATAGTCAACTCAAAATATAAATTACAGTACAGCCAATCGAAAATCACTGCGAATAAAATGCAGGCACCATCACAGACACAGTCACTCTTTATGTCGGTAGACAAAAGAGATATTGGAATGTTGCAATCAAAATTATTTCAATCTTATCAAATCGAAAAGGAGCCTACTCCTAGTATGAAAATTTCTTATGAGATAAATACGTATAAGAAAGTTTCTGCTGATATGTTTTATATTATTCCTAGGGGTAAAAAGTGTATCGTTTGGCTCACAATGTACAAGAATTTACCAGAAGCCATCTTTTTCGATTTAGATCCGAAAGATCATACAAAAATAAAATTTGTTTCTATACGAACCCCTTCTCCAGAGAGCCAGTTTGATATTGTGCAATTTCAAGGTCGTGGCACAGTCCTTTACGGAACGCTTTTTACACATAATCACGAACACAAACACGGTGTTCATCAACTGTTTGCATTGGAAAACATACATGTATGTGAAAATCAAAATGTTGACCATCTTACAGTGGTTCAAAAGGATGAACTGATGTATAAACTGTTATCGTCAACGAGAAAAGCAAATTATCATGGCATACATTCACAATCAAGACTTCAAAGTCGTATTCTATTCGGGATAGCAGTAAAGTATGCGTCTTATTCGGAAGCGTTGAAAGCAGTAAATACGTCTTCAATAATACCGTATCCAGTTTATGCAATTCAGGGGCGTTTTAAAAATCAAACGGATAACAAGTACTATCAAAATTGTCAAACGTTTCAAGAGCGTATGGTAGTAGCATCGCAACCGCCATTACATGATCAAAATCAAAATCAAAATCAAAATCAAAATGACTATAATGGAGTTCGAAAATCTACTCTGCCTTTATCATTACCGGGCCCGATACTAGTACAAAATACGCTGTGTGCGCCGAATACAAAAATTTTCATGGTGAAAGCTGAATCTAGAGTTGATAGATATAGTTTACGTTGTCCGGAAACAAATGCAATTGAACCTGAACCTGCGCACGTCGGAGACTATAAAACAAGTGTTTTACTTAATTCAATTTTCAGAAATGTAAAAGAGAATTTGTCATTAGACGCCGCGGAAGAAAGTGATGATGAGGAATCATTTCAGTTGTCTCAAGAAAACCAGGAACAAGGGTTTGCGATTGATGCTGGAATTGAAAAAGCAATGGTTTGTTCATACAACTATAAATTCAAACGATGGACGCCGTTGCATCTCAAATCACGAGTTACAGAGTTACAGAATAGAAATTGAATATATGATAATAGAAATTTATAAAATAATATTTTTATTTTTTATATTGTATTTATCTATAGAGAAATAAATAAATATAACAACAAATGCTTTTAAACAGCCCATCAACTTCGTCATCCATGCATGTAAAAATGATACATGTGAGCGATAAAAAAACATCAAAAGAATTAGAAAATGTGCGCGCTCGTAAAAATCATCACATTGTTACACTATATTATAGAGACGGATGCCCTCCATGTGATAAAATGAAACCCGAATGGAAACGCGCTTGTGAGATGTTTAAACAAAAATATCAGTGTAAAGATAAAAATGCAAAAGAACGCACGGTTATTGCAAAGGTCGATGACCAGGGTATAAAATATCTGAATAACGTGTTTCATAACATACAAGGTACTCCGACAATGTTATATATATCGGACAACCATATGAGCGAATATAAAGGACCTGATAGAGATGCAGAAAATCTTTTAAAATGGTTCGAACAGTCTCTCAAATCTGAAATCGTACCTGTGCAACATCGGGAAAAAAACCGACGCTCTCATGGCGGATGCTGGGATACGAAAAAAACGAAAAAAATGAAATCGCAGCGTAAACGTAGCGGCGGAAAGAAACAAAAACGAAGAACAATTCGACGTCGACGTTTATAGTGTTTATAGTTTATACGCGTAGCGATGGGTTGATGCATTTGTCTTTCGTTGGAAAAATATTACCTGACATACAGGTATCACTTTCATTCACATAAATACAGCCTCTATTTCCTCGGTCTTCGCCAACCAAACAGTAACCTGCTTTCCCGCTAACTTTTCCTTTTTGAGTAACGCTGCTTGCCTGGTCAGGTAACGGTATGGGCGGAGCATCCATTTGAGATCCAGTGTTCATCGTAAGTGCTTTGGCTCTAGCCGCTTCTTGTTTTGCAGTACCCCCTCCACTTGATGGTACGGGTAAACTATGTATATCAGTTATCTGGGTTGCCGTATTTGACCCCGACGTATTGATACCTTTTCCAGTAACTTGATCTTCGATTACATTTACACCCGACTTAGCTGCTCCAGAAACAATATCAATTCCAGTTCGGGTTCCTTCTGATGTTGTAGACACAAATTGTTTACTTATGATTTCAACAATGTTGGATCCAAAATCGGTAACTGGACGAACAAATTCAAGTACGTCATCAGTAATGATTCCCATTTCTTTAAATATGTTAAACCCTGCAAATCCTAATAATAATACAATAAGTATGAACCGTACAAGATATCCCCAAAATGAAGGGGAATCTGAAGAAGAAGAATCCAATTCACCTTTCGCACTTTCAAGTATTTCCTTCGATTTTTTTACTTCGGTGTCGAACCAGGAAGAAATTGGACTAGTCGCTGGTTCGGATGATGATGATGATGCTGATGATGATGATGATGATGATGATGAAGACATCTTGGCGTTGGCATCTGACGAAGATGGTGAAAATACATTAAAAATAGAGTTCGAAACTGACGATTTTGGTTTTGAATTTGCAAATGTTGATGACATTTAATGATAGTATGTTATTTTACTTATTTTTTGTATGGTGTATTATTGATTAGTATTAATATTGTTAATATTTTAGTATTATTAGTAGTATTATATTATTATTTTTTAATTTCGTATGAATTCCATAAATTATCAAGTGCAATTTTATAAACCACGTCGCGGTTTGTTAATTTGGTTAAACATAAATTAGATAAATTAGATTTATATTCAGCAGTACGTTTTGAATATTCGGCATCATAAGTGCAATTAAATTTCAAAAATGTACTGCGTAACATTTCTTTTAGTTTGTTTTCAACAACGCTTAGTGACCAATATTCATTTGTTCGATTTTGAAGCCACTCAAAATAACTTACAATTACTCCACCGCTGTTACATAAAACATCGGGGATAATTTCTATATTTTTCGAAGCTAACAATTTTTCTGCGGGTATGTCTATCGGACCGTTTGCTCCTTCGGCAATAAGTTTACAATCACCGTGTATAGTTTCTGCTATTGATGCATCAATTTGAAGCTCCATTGCTGCCGGGATAATAATATCCGTTTTCAGTTTCCAAAAGTCTTCGACCGATACGGGAACAATACCATTAAAACTAGACTGCTTATCCAGCCCTTCAAGCGTTTTGTATTTAAGTACCTCGTAAAAAGGGTTTGAATGTTCTCCAGAACACCCCTGATAAAATTCAGAGGTTAAATGATAGTATCCGGTAAAGTCGCCTACTCCAATACAAATTGCACCTGCGTTTGTTAAAAACCTCGCAGTCCACGAGCCTACATTTCCAAATCCTTGAATAATGAAGGTTTTCCCCCGAATAGTGTCTTTCAAAACGTGTTCAAACCAAAGTTCGACCATATACGACACGCCCAACCCAGTTGCACGATCTCTGCCCTCGCTTCCTCGAAACGAAACAGATTTGCCAGTAAATGTGCTATAAATTAAATTATCATTACTTTTTTTTTGATATTTCGATGTCATCCAATCCATATGGCGACTTGTACTTCCCATGTCCGGTGCTGGAATATCGCTGTTCGGACCAATATACTTGAATATTTTACTGCAATAGGTTTGAACAATTTGTTTTTGTTCTTCTTGAGAAAAATGAGCCGGGTTAAACTTTATTCCGCCTTTTGCACCTCCAAACGGTAAATTATGAATTGCGCATTTTATTGTCATCCAGAATGCTAGTGCTTTAAACTCGTCCAAATATACAGTATCATCAAATCTGAGACCTCCTTTATAGGGTCCTAATAAATTATTATGCTGTATACGGTATCCTTTGAATATTTTTGTTGTACCGTCATCCATTTTTACTGGAAAATTTACAATGATTTCATTATCATGCACTTTTAAAACGCGTATGAATGTTTCGTCATACTTAAACAGCGAAACTGCAGACTCTAGCTGTTGGTCAAATAATTGTATAATTAATTCTTTTGGCATATCAAGTTTTTTTTGATATTAATGTTTTTCGGTTATTTTAATAGGTTTATTTTATTTTATATATGTTTAACTTTATATATTAACAAAATAAATTGAAGCGTGCTTGCCATTACAATATACTCATAATCAGATACCAATCATTCATTCATTCATTCATTCATTCATTCATTGTTCTTGTAGTTAAAATGCCATTTTCATCATCTCTTTATGCTGCGATCCATGGACTATCTTCGAAATTTCTATATAAAACATCTAGTGAAAAGGAAATGCCCGGTTTGAATTTGACTCCTGCGGCAGATGTTCGTATTTCAATTGAAAGTTCTGACGTTCCAACAGAACCAAAGCGTGTTCAAAAAATAACCCCAACCCCACGACGAGTAGCCCCGCTGATCATTTCGATTGATGGAAACATTGGATCTGGAAAAAGCACATTGGTTAGACAACTGAAAGACGTATTCAAATGCATGCCAAATGTGCACTTCATTCAGGAACCGGTCGATACGGTGTGGAATTTGATTACAGACAAAAATGGAGAAACCTTGCTTTCTAATTTTTACAAGGACCCTTCAAACCATGCATTCACATTTCAAATGATGGCATATATTTCAAGACTTGCCATTTTAAGAGAGGCGGTAAAGAATCCAAACTATGACGTTATTATTACTGAACGTTGTCTTGAAACAGATCGCAACGTTTTTGAAAAAATGCTGCATGCTCAAGGGATTATTACAGATATGGAACATACTGTGTATAATATGTGGTTCACTGAATTTTATAAAGAAGTACGATGCAACGCAATCATTTATGTGCGGGCAACGGTAGCCACTTGTATGGACCGTATTCAAAAACGAGCCCGAGAAGGCGAATCTGTAACACGACAATATATCGCGGAATGTGATAAGTATCACGAAGACTGGATTTTGAAGGACAGTCGCGAGCGTCTTCTCATTGAAGCCGACTCTGACAGTATAATGAATGAAGAAAATCGAGACAATAAACTTTTGCAGATTGTCACATTCATTCATAAAATATGTGAATCCACTGTATAGTAAATAATCAAAATAAGTAAACAATACCAATTGCGTTTTTTTACTTATTTTATAGTATTTTTAGATTTCAATTTATCACGAGGTATATACAAATACACAAATACAGAGAATGTCAACTGCACCAAAACGAACAATAACGATTGATACTAATTTACAGGGATTATTGAAACGTGGTAAAAATAAAACCAAGACAAACGGTACAACCGTAAAGCCAAAATTAAAACCAAACCAATTTATTCGCCCGAGTACATTAAAAAAACAATTACTTGCGCGAATAAAAACACATCAACAAAAGAAAAACACAACACCGACATCAAAGTTGATAGCAAGCCAGTCATTGAATCACTCGTCAGAACGTGGCAACAGCGGCAACGTCAACGATAGTAAAAATAAAGATAGAGAGATCAACGATGACAATCGAATATCACAAACTCAAGTCACTGACATTCCATCTGTTTCCCAAAACGCAAATATGAATGAATCTTTTTCACAATCTTTCGAATATTTGAAATCGCTTGCTTCAAATGCGCGGGAATCGCGGCACCAGCGTAAACAAAAAAATAGGACTCATAAAAATAATACGAACATACCTGCAGTTGCACCTGCACCTGCACTTGCACCTGTAAATGTACCTGTACCTGTACCTGTACCCGTACCTATACAACCTGGACCCATTTCAGCTTTGCCCACCATGCCTCAGATATCGGCGGCATCAGCCATACATTCAAGTGATGTGGTTCCGAACGTCACATCACCTCAAGTTTTTTTAGGATCATTGCCTAATGATATCGACCTAAACATCAAGCCCAATAGTATATCGTTCCCTTCAGATAATATTTCTAATATCAATATCAATAGTATACCAATTGTATCAAATGTATCAACCCCAGTATTAAATACTGAACCAGTATGGGGGTGTTTAAAAATGGGAACCAAACCAACTTTTCGAACATATCACAATAAAACATTAAAGTTACATACATCAGTTGATACTTCAAACGGAGAAGATGAAAATAAAAACCCTGATCAAATACCTGAAACTGTGAACGTCAACTCCTATACGACTTCAAATACGGCTACGGCTGAGACAGAACCATCAGGGTCCGAGCCCGTTTCAACAACAGAATTATTATATGGAACAAGACAGCAGCGACTTGATGAATATAGAAAAGAACAACTCAATGCTGATAAAGAACAAGTTGAATCAGTAGTAAAGATAAAACAAACAAAACAACGTCTTGTAACAAAACGATATAAACTCGGAAAATATAAAAATAAAACTGGAGATGTAATTGGAGTCCTCATTAAAAACGCACAAACCCAAAGAAACGTTGAAAACAAACGACAGGATATGAGACGACTTCCTTTAGATACGGTTATGGCACGTCTTCATAAAAAACGATTATTAAAGGTCGGATCAACTGCTCCTCCAGATGTATTAAGGGAGATGTATGAGAGTTCGGTATTAGCTGGAGACATTGAAAATGAAGGAAATGATATTGCGTTACATAACTTTTTGGCGGATTCTGATAAATCCTAATTACCTAATAGTTTTCACTTTTTTCACTTTTAAATGATAGTTTTTGTTGACTATCGTCCTTTGGAACTTTTGACTCTTTTGGAGCTTTTGGAGCCTTTGGAACTTTTGGTTCCTTTGGTTCTTTTGGAGCTTTTTGAGCCTTTGGCTCTTTTGGAACTTTTAGAGCCTTTGGTTCATTAGGAACTTTTGGAACTGTTTCAGCCGTTGAATCTTTTACCACAGCATCGCAATCTGTTTGAGACTGTGGTTGTAAAACAGTTTCATTTTCATTTGTCACTGGAGGTGGAAGCACACGTTTCTTTTTTAGTATAACCTTTTTGGGAGGAGACTTCGTGCGGACAGATTGAGACGGAATCTGGTGTTGTTGATTCTCACTCTCATTCTCATTCTCGTTCTCAATTTTTACATTGTCGAAAATAGTAACTAATGCTTGATCCGGAGTTAGTTTTTTGAATTCTTCTGATTCATGAATTGTTTCCATGATTTCGTCTTCAGGAATATTGTACCTTTTTGAAATAGTGCTTACGACGCACAGATGAAAATCTGAAACGTGTCTAAACAGTACGTGAAGCGTAGCTGCATATGCATCTCTGGCGGTAGTGATCGTTTCAGGTAAGTACGGAATTCTAGTTCCATCCTTAGTTATGTATACAGGTTCTACGCGATTGGTCGCCATATTCGACTTCTATTTACTTGGTTGTGGTATGCGACTAAAAATTATATAGTATAGAATAAACATCAATTTTATTGATAATGATTTTTTACATAATAAAGCAATAAAATTAAAAAAAGTGTTAGTTCAAACAACTTACCTATAATACTTACCTATAATTGTAATGTAATTGTTTTTCTCTAGTTGTCCTTTTTGTCAATAAGAGATGGTCTCCAGTATACACACCAGGTGTTGTCGCGTGTAGGAACCATTCGCATTGGGCTATCTGAGCTAATGCCCCACATTCTGGCCTTCAATTCCAATGCCGTTGGGTTTAGTCCATTGACTTGAAGTTCTTTTGGAGCCTCATTGGTTTGGCGTTTGTTGAATTTTCGACCCTTAGTCATTGCAAACGCAATTGCTTCTTCTTGCGTTGAAAATTCTTCGCATTCGCGATCATTGTCGTCCCTTTCGCCATGTTCGCCGGGTTCTTCAATGCATTCATGATTTACATTCGGAAGGGCAATAGTGCTACCATTTACCCTGACACTTGTAGTGTTGCTGTTCCAAGACACTCGTTTCAGTGCATCAGAGTCGAAATTGCATTCGAATAATTTTTCATACTTCTCGTATGACTCCATATTTGTATAACAAATGCAGTCATGTTCCTGGTATCCGCAAAGTCTTCCCATAAATCCCTGAATCGAGAATGAATCGTTCTGAACATCGCTATTGCGTCGTCGTTCAACCATAACTCCGATGTGGTGCTTCACTGAATGCACGTGATGTTTGCCGTGAGTGTCAACTACAACATGCTCAAGTGTCTGGGCGCATTTCATTTTCTCTTTCACGAAAATGATGGTATGCTTGTTGGGTCTCTTGAACAGTAACTCTGAAATACTGTCAACGTTTCCGTTCATGTCATACCGTCTAACGCGAGACTCGTCAAGCTCAAACCGGTCTCGTTCAAAATCATGAAGCATGTGCAATGATTCACTCAGATTCTTATAGTAGTTTGGCTCTTGAGCTCCGCCTCGAATTCGAATAACAAGGTATCTTGGTTCGCCAAACGAAAGTTGGTCTCGAAGGATTTGAACAAAGTTTCCTATGCATAAACTGTGTGTGGCTTCATCCACCCATTCTCCATCTTTTTTACGTCCGTAAATATCGACAGCCGGTTTCAAGTTACCCAACAGGTGCATCTGTTTTGCGCCAAAATACCCGGTACCTGGCCGAATGGTTACGATTCGGTAATGACGTTCTGGCCATTTGGGGCCGTTTAGGGCAAATATAAGACCATCGGGAGTGGCTGAAAATTGTACAAGTTTGATGTCATTCTCCATCATAAAATCCAACTTCCAAGAGAGTTCCTTGAAAATTCGAGACATGGTCTGTTTTTTTCGACTGGCCATATGCGCTTCATCGATAATGACAAGAATGTTTTGTTTTCCGGACACTTCTTTCTTGAATGTGTCCAAGTTTCCATTGTGAAACACATGAACTCTCATGCATTCAGGAATACGTCCTTTTGTTTGTTTCATCCAATCACGTGATGAAAGACCTGTAATTATATAAATGTGTGAAATATGTATCAACGTCTCCTGCGAGGTCATCATACGGTCGATAAGTCCAACCATGCATCCGGTTTTACCAGATTGCGTGTAACCAATCGCCATTTGAATTACGACCTCTGGGTTCAAGAAATTTGAATGCAATTGATTTGCAACCGTTGTCTGGTTTGGATACGCGAAATAACTCTTGTTGAGTTTCATTCTCTTTAACTGAATTCTGAATTCTTCTTGGTCGCATTCAATTAACTCCGCTTCATCTGGAGTATAACACACATTCTGTCGTTGAGTCCTAATGGGTGCCGAGTCATCTTCAACGCTGAACCCGTCGCTTTCTTCGTCGCTATCTTTTTCATTATCAGCATTTTCATTATCAACAAGGTCATGCGGAGTTCGTCTACGTACAGCTGCACCGCCTCCGGTCACTGCATCACGCATGAGATTTGATTTTGAGTCTAGTGCCATTCCTCCGCCGAGTGCAGGTCCTCCTCCTATGACTGCTGCTGATGCTGTTGCCGCTGCCGCTGCCGCAGCTGCTGCTTCTCCAACGTATTCATTCGGAACCGATGCAGCTGCTCCGCATGCACTGGCAATCAATGCTGCTTGTACGACTGTAGCTGGTTTGATGGGGTTAATTGCACTGGATACTGTTCTACATACCTTTTTGAATCCTTGTTTAAGTCCCTGTGTAAGTGCTGCTGCACTTTGAGAAACTTGTTCAAAAGTCACGCTCAATCTTTCATCAGAAGAAGGAGAAGAGTCGGGAGAAGAGTTTGTTGTCATATTGCCGTATTCGCGGTTTAGAAAGCCTGAATGTGGAAGTAATACAAATGAAAAATCAATTCAATTTTTTTTTGCTATTTTTACTATAATTGAAATTGATTTTTAATAGATGAATAAATTAAAATAAATTACATTAACGCCGATTACGCTTTCGGCTATTCCGATAAACCTTTACTGATTTTTTGTGACGATATTTTATCGCACGAGTTCGTTTTTTATAACGCGATTTTTTTCCACCTCCTTTCTCAATGCCACACAAGTCACGCAGCGCATCCAGTATGGAACTTCTAATTTTAGATTTACCTTGCTGTGCCGGTGTAGGATTATCGATCCAATGCCTATCATTTTCTATTCTTTCATCCGTTCTGAAAAACATTTCTGCATAATAGTGATACAAGTTACACACAACATTTTTATTAATCGTTTTGTTTTTCAAATATACAGTAATCATATGTCGCATTTGTGCGATAGATCTAGTAATCATTTCGTGTAATACGGTATCATAGGGCATCAACGAGTATGTGCTAGGGGTAAACCTTAACATTTGGCTAATTAATTCATGTATTTGTTGTTTCGCAGTGTTTTTCGCATTTATTTTGATTTGTTTTTCTGTGGGCGATAGTGGGATGCCCAAACCAATATCAGCTCCTTCCAGACCATCCATCTCACCAACAACAACACCTCTATTCGGCTCCTGCGACTCTTCTGACATCCGTGATACACAACTTACATAGTTTTGATAATCAAAATTGAATTTGGTATCATCATGCACGAAATCATGCAACATTTGCATGAAACACATCCATTTACCAGGGTGTAAACGTTGAGTTACCCCTTGGTGTAAAATTCTATCAGGTTGCAAAAGCTCATTGATTGTGCGTACATACGCGTGTTGTTGTGACATTTCTAATACATCAGCTAATAAATAAATTTCAAGTTTACCTGTACGTAAAGATATACTCAATATTTGAATAAGCGTACGTGGAGTAATGTCTAATGTATTTGCTAGTTGAGTAAAGAAATCATCTGGTTGTTGTTCGCACGATCCAAACCATCCTATCAATTTATAAAATTTTTGGTATTTTAACGGTGTTTCAGGTCCCATATTTTCACTTTTCTGTTTGTTTATGTATTTAAAGTGTTATATGTATATTACAGATAAAATATTCATATAACAAAAACATCTTTTATTTTCATTTTTAAAACATAGAGTGACCAAGAATTTCATTCGCTGCCATGGGCTCAAACCCGTTCATTGTTCCGCCATAAGGAGATGCTCCGGCTCCAATTGCGGGCGGTTGTTGTTGCGCCGGAGGTCTGAATTCATTTTGCATACTTTTTGTACTAGTTAACTGTGCTGGAGGGGGAGCATGACCTCCCGTTACCATCATACCGCCACTACTTTGCGCATATCCCTGTGACAAAGGCTGGGTTACTCGGACTTGCGAATTTTGAGCATATCCCTCGCGAGTCGAGCTTTCTCCTGACCAAAGATCTTCAACGCGATCGACCAAGATTTGAACTTTCTCTCCCAACTTAGTCTTAATTGACAACACAATCATCAAAATACCAAGTGCGATTGTTATCATGTTTAACTCCCCATACTTGTATCCGCTGTATGTTGGAATATATGTTATTATTCGGTGAATGAAATAAATGGAGACAAACATAAACAGTAGCTGGCCAATAATTTCAACTAAAATCATTAAACTTCCTTTTTGATCATCTGGATCGGGCGAATAGTTACGAATAATGGATAAAACAATCGCAATTGGTACTAGTGCTAAAACAATGTATTGCGTTACATTCAAAAGAACGCCTTGTTGCGCATCATCCATTTTAAAAACATAGTCTAAAAACCCAGATCTACGAACCCCATCGCGGACGGACTCTTCTAAAGATTCCATAGTTATTGTATTATATATTACTTAATTAAATTAATTATTTTTATTGTAGTACTTATTTTTATGAAAGATATTCTTATTTTGAATATTCGTATATTCGTCTATTCAGTTGTTGTAAATAATTTGTTCATATTTATAACTTCTATTTTTTCACTCGACGGAATTGCCGAAAATAATTTTTTAATTAGGTCGTCATCTCTAAATCGTACCGTATAATCCTGCTGAAGGCTGTTTCTACCTACGCGCCCCATTGCTTGAACGGTTTTTTCTTGTGTCATATCACTTAAATCCTTTCCAATGTATCCGTGACAAAATTGGTAATTCGTGCCGTATACGTAATCGGATGATGCAATAATCAAATACAAGCGCTGCGTTTGTGCAAGGGATTTGATGATGTCGTTGTACTGGGTTCCTACTGTACTTACAACCGCAGTCCCGTTTGACGTACTTATTTCATGCGGATTTGTGATTACTCCTATTCCCATTAATAATAAAAGCTTCCAACTGTTATCAATCGGTAATAACATGATTTGTTCAACAGTATCCGGATCCACATCGGATGAAAATTTAGTAACTGCGTCTACTTGATTAGAAGGGTTGGTACGACTGCGCCAATATTGAAAATGTTCGTCCGTGTTAGGAATAAAAATTTCATTCAACGTTACTGTTTTTACTTGTTCCTTGAGTTCGCTTATTTTACCTTGAAGTGAAAACAATTCATCGAACTTTTTCATTACCTTTGATGACTTTTCGTTGATGCACATCTTAGAATCCAGTGTTTTTTTACTTACACTTCGCCCACCCTTATCATCAAGCGCGCATCCACCGCTTGAAGTACTGTTGGAATTCCCAGACCCTTCGCGTTTAGCGCGCTCGTCTTCTAATTGTTGTTCCAACGCTGCAATCCGCCCGCTTAATCCTGCGTTAAACGTGATATCATTCATAATGTCATCAAATACTTTATCAGGAATTTCGGTGTCTTGAAGCGCAAATGCCGAAATCTTTTTGACATCGTTTGACAAGTAAATGGTTGGCCCATCCGTTAAAGTGTGTGCGTCTCGTGTAGTGAAATAAATGGTAGAATTATAAAACTGGATTCGTGTTTTAATTAACGGTTGAATAACGTTGACCCAAGCTTCTTCACGTATGTTTTCAATGAGCTTCAAATAATATTCTTTTATACTTGTCAGAGTTATATCAGTAAGTTTGTCTGAGAAATAACTTGTCAACTTATATCGTTGAGATGCAAGTATTTTGTTACCATTATCATTTGATGCCTTATTAACTGCGCAAATAAATCGTACAACTTCTCGAACGTCAAAATATCTCATAATCGTCTTGTATTGCTGACAGTGTTTTGCACTGTCCTTTACTTTAGAATAATCGCTCGCAAACAGAAAATGGGGGAGTTCCACATTACCCGACTTGTTCAAGATAGGAATTGATTTTTTACAGTCATGGCTTACAATGTTATAAAGTTGCGGCTGACCCCCGCTGTGTAAAAACTTTGTTTTGAAATCAAGAATTACATTACCAATTTCATGTTCCTTTGGAAGAGTCGCAGACGATAATACAATATTTGGAATAACATTTTTAGACCACGTTTTATGTATAATTGCATGATACGGGTGTTGTTGATAGTCCAGCATAATAGTTGGTTCGTCCCAATACATTACTAGTCGGTCAAGCGGATTAAACGCGCACATATAATGCATGGCATATAAATACGACTTTACATCACAAATCATAAGTTCCACATTATCTCCTATACTGTTATCAACTTTTCGAATGCCGCCCGTTTTCCAGTCACGGGTGTATTCTTTTGCTGAAAAATAGTGAAGCCGAATATCGTCAATATTATTACATCCAAATGCAAATGCCACTTTTTTCTTCATGGTAATCGCTGCTTTTGCAAGTGCAATACCTACATGCCTGGCGGCACAAATGAATACAACGCGATACTTTTCGGTAATTCCGAGCGGGGATAACGTTTTACCGGTCCCGGTTGGAGCAATATACAAAATTAATTTGGGATTTGGATCCTTGATTGCGGTAAACAACTGCTTTTGGTGGTCATATAGTTGTATACTGGCATATTTATGAATATATTCGTTGCGTTCAATATACTCGTACGCATGCGATACAAAATGTTCAATGCTCGTTGATTCAACTGCTTCATTCTCATATCGCTTTATAACATGTGAAATGAATGAATCGACGTTAATATTAAGATTTGATATATTGTTACCATACAATATGCACAGGGTGTAATAATAATACGTCCATTTTAGACGACGTTTTACTACCCATTCCCCGGATCCCAAGGTACCATAATATTTTTCATCAAGCATTTTATCAAAAATCGTTAACAAAATATGCTCATATGTATTTTCCAAAGACGACTTGTCCATTTTTATGTTTTGAATGCGCATTGCATCTATTTTTTTTATTGTTTTGGTTTCGCCCATTATACGTTTCCACGATTGAAACACGTCAGAAGTTACTTCGCTTGCACAAGATGACAAGAAGTCTCGTTCGTTTTTTCGGTGTTTTTTTACAAATCCTTCTAGGATTGTCTGGTAAAATGTCGCATACAAATGATGATGCATTTCTGTTGACGGCTGGATCTTTAAAAAAGAAATCAAAGATTGTTGACAGGTTTGTAAAACATTGACGTCATGATATCCTTGAATAATCATGGACATGATTTCCTTCTCGTTTTGATTTTCTGGTATTTCGGTATAATCCCATTCGCTTTTTGATAGTTTTATTTGGTTAATAGTGTCCATTTCTACTATGCCCTGATTCAACTTGATGTCGTCGGCTTTTCCGGCACTTGATGATAACTGTATTCTGGGAACGGTATTGGAAGCTTCCGCCGGCTCTCTTCCCACGGTGATATTAGTTGATGATGATAGTGGTTGTAGAATGGGGTTTGGGTCGACAACAAGGGGGATGTGTAAACGTCGACTTGATTCGTCGGACTCGTATCGAATGATGTTTGGCTCGAAAGCTTTAAATACGGATGCGGATACGGATGCAGATTCGGCGGACGGTGGCTCAGCACGTATGGGTTCCGACGTGGTTCCAGTTCCGGAAGGGATACGGATTCCAAACTCCTTGTCCGTAAGAAAAGAGGCGAAAGAATCAGAAATGTCATCACTAGTATAACTATTGTCACTATTATTATTGATATCCATAGTACATGCATAATCACAACTCTGAGACGAATGATTCATATATGAAACTGAATAACGTGTACTCTATAATCATGAATATGCATTTAAGTAACTTTTTGTTTTTGTTTTTGTTTTTGTTAGATAAACGTTTAAATAAATAATTAAATAAAGAAACAATGACAAGAACAAGATATAAACAAACAAACAAATAAACAATTTTTATGTCGTCCTCAACGATTTGTTGGTTCAAAGACTGCTCTTATAAAAATAAAAGCCTAGTCGGCGGAAAGTGTTGTTCTTTGGGAGAATTGTATCATCTTTCAAAGCGTCTTATGTTTTCTATTGCAGACGGGTTTGCGATAACTACTGCTGCGTATGATGCATTCATTCAATATAACAACCTTTCAACGCGTATCAAAAATGCTCTTTTGAGTGCATCGGAAAGTGCTGCGCAGAATAAACTAAAAGATTTGGATTCAAAATCTCTCGAAATACGGGAGATGATTCTCGGTGGAGCGTTTTCAGAGTCGCAAGAACGCGAAATCATTGATAGTTATATTAAACTATGTGTAATTTATGGTCGAGAAACGCATGATCTCGAAGTTGCAGTACGGTCAAGTGCAGTAGCCGAAGACATGCCAAATGCATCGTTTGCTGGACAACAAGACACATATTTAAATGTCAGAGGAGCGCAATCAGTATTGTTGTGTGTAAAACGGTGTTTTGCGTCACTCTTCAATGCTCGTGCAATATCGTATCGAACCAGTCATGCTGATATACTTAAAGAAGACGACATAAAAATCGCGGTTGCAATTCAAAAAATGGTACGTTCGGATGTAGGGTCAGCCGGCGTTGCATTTTCGATTGACCCCGAAAGCGGTTACAACAAGGCGATTATTATAAACTCGGCATTTGGTCTAGGCGAACTTGTTGTATCTGGCGGAGTTAAACCCGACGAATTCATTCTTGACAAACGCGTTTTAAAAAATATCGAGTATGATCCAATTATCATGAAAAAAAAAGGAGACAAACAATCTAAAATCGTATACGAGAATGAAAAGGCAACAGACTTTACGGTTGAAGTTCCGACAAGTGATTTTGAGAGAAAAAACTATAGTCTTACAAACGATCAAGCGATTGTATTAGGTAGGCATGTTCTCCGGCTTGAAACCGCATATTCAAAACTGGAAAAGGCATTGTCTACGGCTAGTAGAGTATCAGGAATTGATGTAGAATGGGCACTTGACGGGATAGATAATAACATTTATATCATACAGGCCCGGCCAGAAACTGTACATAGCAGCGCATTGTACTCAAACAAGTTTAAAGTTTCAAAATACATACTTGACTCGTCGCACCCTCTTACGATACTTATTAATGGCGTATCTGTGGGTGAAAAAATAAGTTCAGGAAAAATACGTATTATAAACAACATAAGGGATATACTTGACGCCGCCGATGGTCATGAAAGTTTTAATGATGGCGATATTCTCGTTACAGACATGACGACTCCCGACTGGGAGCCAATTATGAAAAAATCGTCCGGAATTATAACAAATCGTGGGGGCAGGACGTGCCATGCGGCAATTGTGGCGCGAGAGCTAGGACTTAATGCGATTGTTGGAACCGGTCGCGCTACGAGCGTACTTTCAAACGATATTTTTGTAACCATGAACTGCGCAGATGGTGAACAGGGAGTTGTGTACAAAGGATGTATACCATTTCATATTGAAACTGTAGACCTGGATTTGAATTCAAATCCTGACGGGTCGGGGGAATCAAAAGCTTCGGCGGTCAAACTTATGTTGAATATCGGAAATCCTGAAAATAGTTTTAATGCATCAGTCCTTCCTAACAGCGGAGTTGGACTTACACGTATGGAATTTATTATTAGCAACTACATTAAAATTCATCCACTCGCTCTTTATCACTATCCGAATATAGAGTCTGCAGAAACACGCGGACAAATTGCCGAAATGATTGGTGACCATGACAGTGGAAAATGGTTTTTTATTAAACGTCTCGCGCGAGGATTGGCAAAAATAGCGTCGGCATTTTATCCAAATGATGTAATTGTTCGGTTCAGCGACTTCAAATCAAACGAGTATAAAAGTTTAATTGGAGGAGAAATTTATGAACCGGTAGAAGAAAATCCTATGATTGGGTGGCGCGGAGCGTCTCGTTATTATTCTACTGACTATGAGCGCGGGTTTGAACTAGAATGCGAAGCCATTAAATATGCTCGTAATGAAATGGGTATGACGAACATTGTAGTAATGATTCCGTTCTGTCGAACACCCGAAGAATGTAACAAGGTGACACAAGTAATGAACACATATGGTCTATCCAGAGGAGAAAACGGCCTACGAATATTTTTGATGTGTGAAATACCGTCAAATGTAATTGAAGCCGACGAATTTAGTCCCATGGTTGACGGAGTATCCATTGGAGGAAACGACTTGCTTCAACTTACTCTTGGAGTAGACAGAGATAGTGATCGTGTTACATATCTTTCAAACTCAGACAATGTAAGTTACCGTAGAATGATTGAAATGGCAATTCGCACGTATAAAAAAAATGGCGTTAAAGTTGGATTTTGTGGCCAGCAGCCGTCTGATAGTGTTGAATTCTGCAAGTTTCTTATTGGGTGTGGTATTGACAGTATATCAGTAACACCAGATGCAATACTCAAAACGATGAAAAACTTATAAAAATAAAAATAAAAATAAAAAAGGTACGTACCTTTACTCGACTGATTGATTGATTGATTGATCGATTGACCGATTGACTGATTGACCGACTAACGACTGATTTTAATGACTGTTGGATGTCCAATGATCGAATGGTAAAGAGTTGTTTTCAGAAACCCATGCGTCTCGCGCCGCTTGGTATGGAGAGCCCGTTGGAATTTCTGGTATTGGATGTGCTTGACGGTACGCCGCCATAAATGCTGCATTTGATACGGCATATTTTGCAGTCATTGCTTGTCTTTTTTTTTCGCGGTCGGCCTTTTGTTCAGGGGTTTCTTTTGGAGCGTTTTTAGCAGCCTTAAGAAACTTGTCCAGTGCTTTTTGTCCTTCACTCTTTCTTGGCATTTGTTCAATTGACAATGTTGTAGTTTGTAACGCTGCTTTTCACAGTAAACAATATATGAAAAAGTAATCAATTTTTTTTCATACATTTAATGATGATAATAACCCTAATCTAGTTTGAGTTTATCATATTCGGCTTCATCGTCATCATCGGCATCATCTTCAGGATGATCCACCGATGCCGATGCCGATTCTGGTAATGGCTTACTACTAAATCCATTTGTATAATAGTGTTTTCCAATATCATCCAGATTTTTAAACATTTTTTTCCAAGCTGTCCAGTAGTCAACTTCTTTGTATGGCAACGACCATTTTTCACAAAATTCTTTTACGCTTTTTGCAGCAATCATATTTTTATACTGGGGCATCGACGGAAATAAGTGGTGCTCAATTTGAAAGTTCAAGTATCCCATAATCCAAGTCACAAGTGGAGATGTCGTGCTGATATTTACACTGTGCTGCAACGAATATTCAAACCATTTTAAGGTGACATTTTCAGGAGTAACATCGGTGAAGGTGTGAGACAAAGAAAAATGACCAAATAAATACATGAAATTACACGCATTACATATCATAAATAACATGTAGCAATACAGAATACCAAAATCATTTGTATTTTTTATATAAAATAACAGAGGAATTACAACGTGTGAAGCTACAATAGAAGCTACTTCAGAAACGGTCCAAGCATTCATTTGTTTTTTCATAGTCTTAATCGCCCTTTGAGGATGTAAATAATATGTCCAAAAAAAATGAACAAGTATTCCGTTTGTTATTGGTAAAAACGACCACGCTTGAAATCTCATCCACAAACGTGCTAATTTTTCAGTTACTTGTGTTGTTCTTGAAAAAGTTATGCGGTCGCTATTTTCAAACGCGCCGCTAAAAAACGCCACAAATGGAATTGTGTCTAAATCAATATCATAATTTATTTTTTGAGGGGCAGCATGGTGTTTATGATGCATTGAATTCCAAAGCGTACTACTTGCTCCTCCTCCAAATCCCATGGTAGCAACCTGGATCCCTCTGTCGATTGATTTTATTCCCGTTAAACTAATGTGCCCACCCTCATGCTGGACCCACCCGCAACGAGTTTTAAATAAAATAAATGCTAACATGGATGCGTAAATGTTGTGCGGAATAAAAAATATACCTAAGCCAAAAAAGAATGCCAATTCTAACAAACGAAAGTATACATGAATATAGTCCGGTTCAAAGCATCCCAATTTTTCAAGGTGGGTTCTTAATGATCGAAAGTCTGCGTGAATTTTTTTATCTTCAGCGTTATCTTCATTGACGCTCGTTTCGTCAATTTTTGGTAGAGAAGCAAGAACTTTGTGAGCATATTCGGAACGTGAATGAAATTCTTTAAACGCGTCTCCGGCATCATGCCCGTCATGCCCTGCATAATTTATAATTGATCCGCCGGGATGGTTGAAGTTACTTATGTCGTATACGACCCCGTCCAATTTAATTTTTTTCATAACGTATGATTTGTTGTTTATTGTATACGTAGATTATGTTTATGTATTAATTATTATTGTTTACATTTATTTTTGTAATTTTTTCGGTGAAATCTTTTACTTTTATTTTTTTTACGCATATGTTTACCTTTGGTACCTTTGCGGTTGGTTTTTTTAAATTTTCTACCCCCGGTCGATAAATGCATGCATTTGGCTGTACTACAATTGCGACACGTCTGGTCGAAAAATTGGATATGTGCATTTTGTCCTTGAGCGTGCTTTAATAAAATTGAAATAATTTGGTCTGATGTTATTGGCGGTATATGTTTTGACGGTAAATGTTTAGAAATTACATCAAGTAAAAATACCTTTCTTACAAATATAACAAAGGGGTCACTTGTCCGGCCTTTCAAAATATCAACTGTTGTACGCTTACATAATTGGTCAATTTCATCAGTGGACCGTAATTCGCATAAGTTACCATTATATTTTTTTAAAAATCTTCCAACCGTGTCTGTTGCGTCAACCCCGTGCGGAATTATCGCATTGCCGGTATGAACCAGTTCAAATACTAGATCAAGTATGTCGTCAGCACTTTTAAACGAGTATTCTTTTTCTTCTTCAACGAGTAAACCATATTTTAAAAATAAATTAAAAACTTTTTGTTTCAATAAACTTGTTGACTTTACGTTCGTCGTTGTATCTTCGTGTCGGCGTTTTTTAATTTTAACAAGGTCATTATCAGTATCTGTATCTGCAGTACTATTATGATCATCTCTTGAACTTTTTGAAGCACGCGTTCGTTTTCTACCTATATCGGTAAAGTGCAGTTCGTCTAGTAAATCAAATATGTCTACGTTAAATCTAACTTTGTTCCCATTCATAGTGTCAACATATATGCCATATTGATTTGTAATTATATTAACTTCTATACCTGGTATTTTAGCATCCATAGCCATATCAATATGATGAGCTGAAAGAGTGAGTCCTCGTACTAAAACCACTCGAGTTTTAGTACTATCTGTGTATTCGAGTTGATTTGTACCAGAAGGTGGGTTAAATACAATAAATCCAGGATCCAAATCGTATCTACGACAAACGCGCTGTATTGGCGTAGTAAAATGGGAGTGCCTGTGACCAAATGATTGGAATGGTCTATGCCGAAACGGGTTTCCAAATATGACGTTATCTGGCACAGTATTATACGTAGCGGTATGCATACGATACTCGTCTTGATGTAACCTGTTAAATAATAGTTCTTGAAACTTCATAACACCATTGTATGCTGATGCATTGCGAATATATTGTTTTGAAAAAATAATTTTTGACATGCATTGATATAACATTGTGCGAAAGTCGCAGAACGTTTTTTCTATACGCGGAAGTAATCCTGAGTATGCAAATGCTGAACAGTTATGGCGAGGTTGCTGAAACAAGAACTCTACACTTGAACCAGTTGAAACCGCCGGGTTATGCATAACTACCATATCTGTTCCATGAGCACTTACAGAGACTCTATAATGCGCATCCGCCTCGTTTATAGATGAATGGACTTCAGGATCTTGAGGATAGCTATTCAGAAAGATTTTAAGATTATCTAATAAAAAAGACATGATACCTTTTTCAGTTGTTATACTAATTAATTGGTTTATTACTTCATCAGTAAAAAAGGATTGTTCTACATTTGTTTCCATTTCAAATCAAAAGGTCCTGTATGTATATATAACATAACATAGTATAATTTTAAAAAAATAAATAGTAACAATAAAAATTAAAAATAATAAAAACAATAAAAACAATAAAAAATAAACAAATATAAAAACAAATTGACATGGAAATGGTAACTACCTTACAGATTGAAGTATATTCGTCCATCTAGTTATATTGGCTTTGAACATTGAACATTGAACATTGAACTTTAAAATATGAATTCTGACTCTGATTCTGATTCTAAATTGCGACTGCTAAATTTAACTGACACAATAGCCAATGATGACGAAAATGAACGTCGAACCGCACTTCAATCTGATAAGTATATCGAAACCCCTTGGGACATTATTTCATCCTACTTTAATAATAAGCATTTGGATCGATTAGTACGACACCAATTGGAATCATACAACAAATTTGTAACGGAGTTTATGCCAGCAACAATTGAAATGTTCAATCCAGTGTCTATATCATCAGACCAAGACTACGACCGTGCGTCAAAAAAACACGCTCTTACGGTTCAAGTTTCGTTTGGAAACTTTAGTATACACCGACCGCAAATTCATGAAAATAACGGTTCTACCCAAATCATGTTTCCGCAAAAAGCCCGATTAAGAAATTTTACATATGCGTCAACAATGACGGTAGACATGCGCGTTCAATACATTATTCGAACTGGTGAAAACCTGAACAACTTGCATACAATGAACACATCGTTTCCGGGAATTCATATCGGAAAATTGCCAATCATGTTAAAGTCGTGTATTTGTGTTTTGTCGCAGTATCCGCATCTTTCTACCGCAGTTACAGGAGAATGTTCTCACGATGCAGGCGGATACTTTATTATTAATGGAAGTGAAAAAACGGTTTTAGGGCAAGAACGTGCTGCTGAAAATAAAGTATATTGTTTTAACGTTTCAAAAGGAAATACAAAATGGAATTGGGTTGCTGAAACAAAGTCGATTCCGGATCATAAACAAATTTCTCCAAAGCAGGTAAATATAATGATTGCTGCAAAGTCAAATGGAACGGGATGTCCTATTTATGTTCAAGTACCTCGAATTAAAACACCTATTCCATTATTTGTACTGTTTCGGGCTCTTGGAATTATTTCTGACAAAGCAATCTGCGAGCTAATTCTTCTTACAAAAATCAACAGCGCCTCAACCCACGCTACTCAAATGTCCCATGTCGCGCAGTTAGAGCATACAAAAGAGTTACTTGATGCACTTTCTGCGTCATTAATCGACGCAAATACAGTTCTTACGCGTGAAGAAGCTCTGCGCGCAATTGCTGGAAGTGCAGCATTATCATATGGTTATGGATCAAGTACTTCCGCACCTGTACATACGGGTTCAAACTCAACCTCAAATGCGAATACAAGTTCGGCAGAAAAAGAAAAAGATACTGCAAACATGAAAAGAAAACTAGACTATGTATTAGATGTGTTATCAACGGACTTGTTTCCTCACTGTAGAACTGAGAAACAAAAAATATATTTCCTGGCGTATGCAGTCCTTAAGCTACTGAAAGTAAGTTTAGGTCACCTCCCTCAAGACGATCGCGATTCGTATCTTAACAAGCGCATCGATACAACTGGCGTCTTACTCAATAACTTGTTTCGTAATTATTTCCATAAGGTTGTAAAAGACCTTACAAAACAAGTAATTCGAGAAATCAATACTGGATCATGGAGGTCAACCGACAATCACATGCAAATTATCACACGCACGAATATTCCAAAGATAATTAAATCGACTACAATCGAAAATGGACTCAAGCGCGCATTGTCGACTGGAGATTTCGGAATTAAAAGCATGACACCAAGTACAAAGGTCGGCGTTGCACAAGTATTGAATCGTCTTACGTATGTTTCAAGCTTGAGTCATTTACGACGTGTCAGCACGCCCATCGATAAAAGTGGAAAACTGGTCGCTCCGAGAAAATTGAACCCGTCTACTTGGGGATACTTTTGTCCCGCCGAAACTCCCGAAGGAGGCAGCGTAGGTGTTGTAAAAAACATTAGTTATATGACGCATATCACAACCCCGACAACATCAGAGTCAATTCATTTACAGGCCGAGCCGTATGTTAAGTCACTAGATGCGTGTAGAGGCGTAGAAGACTTGGTTGGAAGGGTAAAGGTGTTTATAAATGGGGCCTGGATAGGCGTGGCACACGACCCTATGAAGATGTTTCATGATTTTAAGATTAAAAAAATGTCGGGACTTATCAACGTATACTGTTCAGTTGCTTTCGACTACCAACAACAGGAAATACGCATATGCAATGATGGAGGAAGACTCACACGCCCACTGCTTCGAGTTAAAAATAATATGCCGTACCTTACACTCGACATCATTCGACACCTGAAAACTGGCACCATTGGATGGGACGACCTCATGACGACCATGAAAACTACACAATCGGTTATTGAATATATTGATCCGGATGAACAAAACGGTAGTATGGTCGCAATGACTCACGCACACCTGAAAGAAAACATGAATAATCATTTGATAAAGTTTACACATTGTGAAATCCATCCCAGTACAATATTTGGAGTTCTTGCGTCGTGTATTCCGTTTCCCGATCATAATCAAGCTCCAAGAAACACATACCAGTGTGCTATGGGAAAACAAGCGATGGGTGTTTATGTTACGAACTATCATGCTCGTCTTGATAAGACTGCGTATGTTTTAGCGTATCCATCGCGACCGCTGGTTGATACACGTGTCATGGGAATGATAAAACTTGATCAAATCCCATCAGGTGGAACAATTATTGTAGCTATTATGACATACACTGGATATAACCAAGAAGACAGTGTTCTTGTAAATAAAGGATCAATTGATCGCGGAATGTTTATGGCTACCATTTATCATACGGAAAAAGACGAAGACAAAAAAATAAACGGAGATGAAGAAATTAGATGCAAGCCCGATCCGAAGAAAACCAAGGGTATGAAATTTGGAAATTATGACAAGGTAAACTCGCGAGGAGTTATTCCAGAAAATACACTAGTTGAAAATCGGGATATTCTTATTTCAAAGGTGGTGCCCATCAAAGAAAATCGAAATGATCCGACCAAAGTGATGAAATACGAAGATGCGAGTCGGATTTATCGTACCACTGAAGAAACATATGTTGATAAAACGTATATGGACCGAAATGGCGAAGGATATTGTTTTGCTAAAGTCAGAACGCGTGCTTTAAGAAAACCGGTTATCGGAGACAAATTCTCTTCTCGACATGGACAAAAAGGAACGTGTGGAAACATTATTCCCGAATGCGATATGCCCTATACCAAGGACGGAATACGCCCTGATATTATTATAAATCCACATGCCATCCCGTCACGTATGACAATTGGGCAACTTAAAGAAACGCTACTAGGAAAGGTTTTAGTTCAGCTGGGACTTTTCGGCGACGGGACTGCTTTTGGGGACTTTGAGATCAATGACATAAGCACTGAGCTACTTCGACTTGGGTTTGAAAAACATGGAAATGAAGTAATGTATAATGGTTTAACGGGTGAACAACTTGATAGCGACATTTTCATGGGACCTGTCTTTTATCAACGACTTAAGCATATGGTTAACGACAAACAACATAGTCGCTCGATCGGTCCGATGGTAAATTTGACTCGGCAGCCAGCTGAAGGTCGCTCCAGAGATGGCGGTTTTCGTTTTGGTGAGATGGAACGTGACTGCACAGTAGCCCATGGCGCATCTCGGTTTACAAGAGGAAGACTTTACGACTGTTCTGACAAGTATCAAGTAACTGTGTGTCGCGATTGCGGAATGATTGCAGTTTTCAACGATGCTGCAGGAGTTCATGTGTGTAGAACATGCGAAAACAGAACAAATTTTGCTCTGGTTCAAATTCCGTATGCGTGTAAACTTCTGTTTCAAGAACTGCAAACCATGAATGTCGTGCCTCGTATCATAACCCAGTCATAATACTCATATATTCATATTATAATTTTACTCTAGATAACCAATATTAATATTTTTTATCTAGATAACCGAATACTTATATTTTCATATTTACCAGTTTTTCATGGATTTCGTGCGTAGTCTTTCTTGCTCCTTCGGATGTAACGGGATTCTTTTCAAGTCCGGATGTTGCGTCAGTTATTTTTTTCTTACTTGACTCAAGTAGTTCCTTTACCTTTAGTCTCGAATCTCTCATTTTTTGCGAACTATCCTCATCCTCATCCTCGTCTTCGTCATCATCCTCGTCATCGTCATCGTCCTCGTCATCATCCTCATCATCGTCATCGCCCTCATCCTCATCTTCATCAGTATCTGGTGAAATACGTGCAGGTAGTACGAATTCTCCGCTTTTTTTCATTCCAACAAGTGGTAATGATTTTTCTAATTGATCCTTTTCTTGTTTTTGTTCTTGTTCTTTAGTTTTTGAGACACCTGGTGCTGGAGGTACTTTTAAGTTTTGTACTTCTGTTTTTTCTACTGCATCGGTAGTACTAGTGTTCGTAATCACTTCGATAAATTCAATTATTTTTTCATTTTTACTATAAAATGATTCAACCGGCTCACTTAATCGTATATCACTAGTCTGTATAGAAAATGCCGGTTTTGCCGGTAGAGTATCTTGTTTTATACGATTTGCATATTGTACGGTACCGTAAACTGGAAACCCGGTAAATGAATACATTGAGACGAATATGTAACATGAATCAAATGTAGATTGAGGGTCCACATAAAGAACACGCGCTCGATTAGGAGACGTTGTACAACCGTTACAAAAAAATCGACGACTTGTTTCATTTACGTGACCGCTATCTGGGCCGTAAAATATAACAGCAGGTACTTCATATACGACGCATAGTAACCATAAATCAATAGGGGTTAGTGTATATACTGAACTTTTTATTGCATTTTCAAGTGTCACCGACCCGCTCGCAACTTCGGTTGCCAGTCGTTTCATTTGTATTCCACATTTCGTCCAAATGTTACACATCTTAGAAATGTTTATAGCGTGGTTTGTTTGAATCAGGTCGTTATACGTTTCGGTTAACTTTTGCTTGACTGCCATAACATTTTCTTCTGGCGCAAGCTTACCGTGAACGTGTAGTATATTAATCAATAACGCAAATGTTATATCTCCGTTTTTTACAATACGCGGATCTGCAACTTCGTCTGGAAACGATCCGTGAAAAACGTCCACTATATATGGCCCGCTTTTACTTTCTAAACACGAAAGAACTGTTTTTGGAACGGAGGTACGTTCATGCATTTTTGTTATTTTTTTACGTTTTATGTTAAACACGGAGGTGTTTACTTTTAATTTAGGGTTGTTTGCAGGCGGAGTGTCTTGCACGTCAGACTGATTTGCTTCATTTGTAAAGTACCCATCATGACTATCAGTTCCGACAATCATTGCTTGGGTAAGGACGATTTCATCTTCACATGTTACGTGCGGAATACGAGATGCAATATAATAATCATTTGGTTTTTCTGTGAATAAAAAGTCTCGCATTTTAGGGTAACGAATAAGTTCGTCTGCGAGACGAGAATAAAATAATGGCTCCATAAGACGATCGCTTGGATTTGGATTTGGATTCGGATTACCGTAATCAGTTTTGAACATTAAACGATGGAACGGAATACGCAATTTGCAAGGTTTAGAAGTAGAAGTAAGTTCGTCATCCCGCGCACAATATGTTACGCCTTTATCACACGCATCCCCTGAAATACATGTTTCAATTCGAGTTAGAGCGCTTACATCATAATCAACGAATTCAACATGTTTGTGTAGTAACTTGTATAATAATTTTTTAACTTTTTTTAATCGGTAGCCGTATGTTTCACTTGAAGCAGTTTTTATTGTAAAAACAAGATCGTATATTTTTTTTGATAAGCTAACGTCTCCTTCACTCGAATGGTTCGATACGCTGTTTATTAAATGTCTAGCAGTTATTCGAAATGCGTTATAAAAATTCGATTCTAGTTCGACCATTTGTATAAATTTTGAACGCATTGAACTATTGTATCCTCGGTCTAATAAAATTGCTTTATCAATTGTATGATGGTCCTTTACGCCAATTGCATTTGCAAAAGCGGTTGGAACGTCGGTCATAAGTTCTCCACTCGGTAACGCCGATAAAGGCTCGGGTCCGGCCAATCGAATGAATTGATTGGTTTCGGTAAGAATTCCAATTGCTATGTTTTTATCAGAGTCATCCAAAACGGTAGTTACTGGTTTACAAGGTAAGTCTGTTTTACTTTTAACCATTTTTAAAAAGGACAGGGTCATTTGATATGACATCCATGGAATTGTCGCATCATCAGTATATTTTAAATCATATTTTGGACCGTACCCAACACCATACCGTTTAGAAGGATCTTGGTTAACTTCGTCATTTATTATTATTTCCGATGACTCGGTAGGTATATATCCAGTTCCTGTTCCCGTTTCTTTTTCTTTTTCGCTGTATTGTACAATCAATCCAATGACTCGATTATCGTAATTCAAAACCTGAGCATAAATTTTAAATCCTGACTGTAACAGAACCCGTTCTACTTTTTTAGCATGCAGGTTTGGTCTGAACTTATACCCAACATCATCCATTCCGGCGCTTGGAATAAAATTCATTCGTGATATGACAGGAGGACAATAGACGTTTTGAATATTTTTTACATAATAAATAACCCGTTTTATATTGTCAAACATGTTTGGATATGGAATGGTTTGCATGTTTGCATGCACATTGAATAAAAATTGAAGAGTTTTGTTTGAAGCTCCTTTTTGTTGACCGTATAAACAAATGGGCTCATAGAATGATGCTCCGCCAGTTTCTTGTCTTATCATAAACGCAAATGCCTGCCGGTGGTTAAATAGTTGTTCTGCGTATCGGTTTGGGGGACATAAAATGTTCACAGTGTGTGTATCATCGTTGTTTGGAATGTCGAGTACAATAATATTTATACCCTGTTTAAAAATAGCCGGATTTGGAGAAGTTATCACTTCCCATAACAAAGTATGATCGAGTGTCACTGATTCATTCATTACCAAGTCTTTGAATCGAATAATTGCTTTACAAATGTGGTAAAGAAGAAGTTTTTTTTCAAGATCTTCTGACGCGGGCGCGGATTCATCACTTGTGCTAAGTTTTATATAAATCGCACTATTTTTTAATTCGGGAGCGACGTGGTTTGAAAGCCATCTGAGGATCTCATCTCCAGTTGTCATATCACGTACGTCAGAATCGACTATATCCGATGTAAATTGTGAAACCAACGTACCATTATTATATGAAACAAACGCGTCCAATGACATGGAATCTGAAATAAGTTTCCTCATTTGAGCAATATTCAAGGTGCCGCTCGATGTTGCTATTTTCGAGTTGTAAATGCAAGCAACTGCTCCCAAGAATGACTGGGTTATGCTATGCTCAACACCGTGGCGCAATAAGCATCCAACAGAAAGGTCGCATTTGTCACTCACGTTAAAAAATTTCTGAACCGGAACTGGCAGATATCCCAGCTGATTTGCTGTCAACTTGCTTATACTACTTTTAATTCTTTCACCGACAACTTGAACATTTTTAGACGACGATGCGTCACCTGTTGTATTTGAAGGCTGAGTTTTCTTTAAATTTTCTTCTTGTATTTTTGCATTCAACTCCTTGAGTGGAGGAATTACGCCGGTTAAAAGAATGTCTTCCTGCCACTTTGGTATAATTCCAATTCCGTATTCAGGAATTACTGGTTCTCTAGGTCGGTTCATTCGCACGGGTTCATTTCTTTCTTTTGCATTTTTCGCTTCAGCCTTGTAGTTTTTCAATTCTTCTTGATACGTGGCGTGAGCAGCACGCTTTTGTTTTTCAATTTCACTTATTTCTTTTCCAGTAGGCCGTATCGTGTTTAATGTTTGGCTAAAACAGCATGGCATTTTACGACCATCGAGCTCTTCAACAAGACCTGGAAAAAGTGGACTATATTCGCCGTCAATCGAAAACTCTTCGATATAACTTGGCAAAACCCCCTTATGTTTTGACTTTATTTTTTCTATTGCGGCATCACTTACCGGCAATCCTTTTATGTTGTTCCAATACCTAGGGCATATATACCACCTCATATTATCCCGCGTGCTTCCAAACCGAATCGCGTAAACCACCCTCTTACCATTCACGATTTCGCTATATCTCCAAAAACTGGTTTTGTTCCAATTAATTTTACCATTTTCAAATGTATGCGGCCAGTCGCGTTTATTCTCTTCCGTAAGAAACCCTGATTTTTTTTCATACAACTCCATTTCACCATCCGTAAGTGCAACCGGCTGATTTTTGTTTATATTATTTTGAGATCGTCTAGTACAGCATCTTGCATAATGTTTTGTTCCTGGTCCAGGTTTTGCATTGAATAAGTCATTATCAGCAGTTTGTAAAAAATCCAGAAGTCTTTTGCTTTCCCCTCGAGGGGTTGAAACGTCGTCATATGACCGTGACCGCGACTTTGACCTTGGGCTAGGACTGGAATTTGACATCGGTCGGTGTTCGGATTCATCTGCTCTGTCTATAATTCGTCCGGTACCTCTACCGCGACCTCGTCCTCTGCCACGACCTCTGCCTCGTCCTCGTCCTGGTCGTTCATTACTTCGACTTCGACTTCGACTTCGGGCTCGATCTGACGCGGCTCCTCCATAAAATGTAATTTCGTCACCACTATCCCGGTCAGACATTGATAAACTTACTGCATCCGAAACATCCGAATCGGTTGAATTTTTTCGGTCTGAGTCGGGCTCAGAATCAGACCCAGGTGGCGAATCCAACGGTATCGGCGACGCTAGAACTTCTGAAGAAGGTACATTTTCGGGTTCATTTGTAGGAGCAGCTATTGCGGCTGTTGCGGCTGTTGCGGCTGTTGCGGCTGTTGCGGATGCTAGGGTCGAACTCGTCGATTCAAAACACATTTCTTGAATAACGTCATTGCTTATTGTCGTCATTTCTTCGTGAAATATACGCATGATTGCATCAACGTATACATGTAAAGTGGTTAATAAGTGGATACATGTTATACCACTTACGCTAAATAAACTGTACGGCCCGGAACTATCTATGATTCCGGTTTGAAATGAAAAGATTAAACCGTTTGTATTATCTGCATGAGGAGCCGAATTATAATTTGAAACTCTTTTAAAATCATATAGTAATTTTTCACTTGCTTTAACACGTGGCTGCTTGATTTCTGTAAGCAAACTTGATATGCACTTGAATGCCGATTTAAAATCTATTTTTTTAGAGTGACTTACTTTGAAATTATATTGCATTTTAACTATGTTTACATGTTCGGTGTCATATATGGTTTCGAAATTTGGAATAAAGAGTCCACTTTGGTCAAATAAAATGTTTATTTGCGACAATACTGAGTTAAGTAACTTTGATATAACTGCGTTCATAGTTGCAACGGAACACGTTTGCCCTTCATTTGTTTCTACTGAAACATTAATGTTAACGGAGCTATCGATTTCAACTACAACATAATAAATAGAATCGTTGGTTTGCGATATTCCTGAAGAAGAAAAATATAAACTAATACAGTCATTTTTTTGTCTAGATTTGCACAGTCGATTGATTCGATTGAACTCACCTATACTCATTTTTGGTACGCGGTTGCCATATTTGTTCACATGTGGAGCATGTAATTTAAACACGCTGTCTCCAGATCGTCCTGCATATCGCATTTTTATGAACGGAATGGATTTACTGCTACACAATGTTTTAAACACTGCTTCTACTGGAAACAATCGATCTATCACAATGGGTTTAAACACGAAATGTAAATACGATATACCCGTTGATACATATTTAAAATTAGAAGACGATCCTTCTAAATTTGTAATTGTTTTTTTACGACCGTCATACACATTATAAAAAAAATTAATATGGTTAGATACAATGTTTTCTCTTGAATCTGGCTGTATTTCTTTACGGTATATGTCAAGTAATAGATCTTTTAAAGTGTCAAACTTGTCAACTGTGCTGGTCCGATTTTCAATGTCAAGTTTTTTTAAAAACGGAAAATAGGTTTGCTTTATCCATATAAACGCGTTTTCTTTCGCTAGTTGAGTTGATTCATATTCGACCGGATCTGAATCGGAATCTGCTGCGTTGGCAGCTTCAGGAGCGGCGTTGTCGTAAAAGTCTCCAATTGATGAAATTACGTCACTATATGAACACATGTAGAGCATATTGTAAAGAGGGAGTCCGTACTCCATTAACATAACGTTCGATTCATCCTTCATTGTTTTGTCGTTTATTCCATACATTTTAGGAGAGTTTATAAACGGATTTGCTGAAAATATATAACGTTTATCAAACTCACTATACGAATGTCCGAGCGGTGTAAATACTGCACACGCCATTTCACCTTTCAAATGGATAGGTTCTTTTGTAGAGCCATTTATAGACATAGTTAGTTTTTTTATATCATTGTAAGAATACACTGGCGGGTTAGATAGCGATTCTTCATCATCTACCGGTAATTCCATCCCATCAACATTTGTTATATAGTTTGCAAGTACTGCGTCTGTAATTACCGAACGTCCTCTGTGGCTTAGTTCATTGTATATGCGCTGAGGCGTTAAATCCTTGACTATACGAGTAAAAAGATACATGGTAGGTATTGAGATAGGGTAATCATCGTCATTTTCAAGTTGTGTTTTAACCAAATGTTTTAAAATTTTTCGTTTTATTTCTTGGACCGTATCATCGAGATTGATACGATCGTTAATAAAAATTACTTGTGTACGTTTCGACGGAATGTCAGATATAACAGCGAGTTCCCCCTTTGAAAAAAAACCAGTTTTTTTAATGAAGTCAAAGTAGGAGTCTTCACTCAGATCGCTAGGAGGCTCCTGATATTCACTTCCACAGAACACATAAATGTTATGAAAGACATCTTTCTTTACAGATCCTATTGAATCGGACCCATCAGATTCAGATTGATCATCATTTTTTTGCAACTCATTTCCGTATGTTAGATGGCCTACTTTTATAACACGACATTTTTCATAAACATCCGTAATGTCATTGTTATGGTGTACTTCTCTTTCTCGTGACGACGCCATTTATTACGTTATCTTATTTATATAATTTATTTTAAATCCTATAAAATCCTATAAATATTAAATAAATATTAATTTAATATTAAATTAACCTGTTATAACTTTTTCTATATTTTATTATTTTTTATTGGTTCTGTTTCTATGTATATCTTTAAGTTTATGTTTTCTGGTTAATTTTTTTCTTTTTGTTACTTGGGTTCTCTTTTTTTTATGTTTAAACCGTGACCTGCCAACGCCACCTTGTTTTGACCTTGACTTTGACGACGTACTTTTTAAAGCGCTTCTTAAATCATTAAATGGACCGCTTGTCGATAAGTTTAACTGATCCATGTCTTGTTTACTCTGTCTTGTTTCCATCAATCCATTTAACTTCGACGCCGTATTTACGTGGTAACAGTCGCCGTTATCTACCAATGATTTTAAATTTCTGGTATAGGGTACGTAATTTGCAAAACATCCTGGGCAAGGTAATGCAAATGGAACTACAAAATATTCAAGTGGTTGTTTGCTAGTAGCGGATACAATTTCACTAGGCATATTTTGTTGCACCTGCATAAAAATGTCTTTAAATGGTGGGTCGGTTACTTCATAATTATAATTTGAAATAGCATGTTTGAATGGAGGAAAGTCATTTCCAATCCAATATGCGGCATATCCTTGAATTCGACCAACATTGAAATTTTCGATGGTATCATGTAAATATGAAAATATTTTTGATTCAGAACACGAACTACCATTGCTGCACGCATATGTTCCACTCGAACCACTTACATATGATTTTTTGAAAGGTGGATACATCATTGCCTTTTCCAAACTTGGGGTCCCTCTTTCACTATTTGGCGCTCTTCTGGTAAACAAATACTTGATACTGTGAATTATTGTTACATCAAGGGGAGATTCTATCATTTTATTATATGATGGGTTCTGGGTTCCATCGTTAGCAAACAGTAAAAATTTATTTATATTTTCATTATTTTTACTACGAAAGTTTTCACGCATTCGAAGATCCTTGATACTAAAAGCATGATCCATTGCAATTGGTGTTGTTGGAAACAACTCTCCTTTTCTATGTCCCATTCCTTTAGGTGCGGTTGGATCATCATATTCAGTTGGATCATAATGCACATTACAGTTAGCATATCTAAGTAACGTGTAAAGAATGAGAAGCTTATATTTTAATTTGCTATCTTCTCTTGGGTCTTCCGAAATAGCAATGTATAGCCTACCATCTACTTCGGCAACCCCGGTCATCATGTTGTACATAAACTGTGTTTTTTTCATATTGAACGCATTTGGTTCAGATGTTGAATCATGTTTACTCAGCATGACCCGAATCATATTTTGATTATAAATTCTTGCTAGTAATGCTAAAACATTTGTTGACGGGGTTCCAAACAAAAACATTGCGCTCGCACCCATTACTTTCATCGTACTTCTTATATTTGCAAACGTGGCATTGCGTTCGGCACTAGAATCTTCCTCATACGATGAAACTTGTCTTACTAAATAATCGTTACCTGCAGGATCCCGTTGAACCTGGAATGGTCTGTCGCCAAAATCGTCAAGCCTTGTTGTTGTTTTTGGTTTTCTTTTGGATGACGCTAATGCCATTTTAGTTATATTATTGTACTCATATTGTTAGTATATAATTTAAATTTAATATACTTGGTCTCTAAAGTTTTATTTTTTTGATTTTAGAGAACAACTTGATTTTGTATTTTCTTTTCTTTTCTTTCTTTTCCTTTATTGATTTTGAATTTTGATTTTTTCGTAGAATATATTATAAACTACAAACCAACAACAGCAATATTTACAGTAATAAAATAATAAAATAATAAAATAATGTCTTATACCAAAAAGCGACGTGTATCCAAACGATCCTATAACGGATCAGGACGTAAAAAAAGTAAGGTTTATCGTTACAAGTCTCGTCGTTATAAACGCCGCGTTCAAAAAAAAATAAATATGTCTGGAGGATGATCCGGAAATGGCTTTACATAATTTTTAAATTTTAAAATTCACGCGTTTGAACCATACTTTTTACTACGCGTAATAAAGTATCAATGACGGCGTTATTCATAAACTTGAATTAAAGGGAATTTCGACCTGAACCAACCAATGCAAACGTTAGACTTTAAACATCATTTTCATTTTCATTCTTTAATAAATAGCTTAAACGCAAAGAAGATATTTATTAGATTATTTAAGTATTTGATTATTTACTTACTTTATATTGAGATGCTAGGTGAAAGTGCCGAAAATTTGGAGGAATATGATCTTAAACTAGTTGCATGTGAGATCCATAACCCATATATACACGGAGAAACAAACACAAGCTCGCTTGGGATAAACGGGCACTTTTTGTGTTTGTATACACTAACTTATAAAGAGTTTATTGAATCTGAAACATTGAAGCATACGGAGAATGTAAATTATATAACGAAATGTAAACATCCTCTTATTCGAAACTATTCTTCTATTGGGACGCGAAGATTTGAAATTGCTCAACTAGTTACATTACCTGGCGACGAGTGCGTATGTATATTAAAAACAGTATGGATTAGAATATTTCAAAGGCATATAAAAAAGTGGATTCAAAATAAACAGTATATTTCAAAACTAGTAAAAACTCCACGTTTTTTTATTTTGAGAGAGTGTGGAAAATATGTCCAAGATACATATTAATTTTGGTGCGAATTTCGATTCTAAATTCGAGTGCAAGTATAATCGCAATCATACTAACCCAGCTGAAACCATAGTTCAGTGAAACGCCTTTCACTTTTCCAAAATATGAAACCATAAACGGTAGCATAATGAAAAAAAGAACCCATGATAGAAACCATCCCGTGAATGCGTATACCGAGCGCGTTATAAGCACATCATACTTTTCACGATAAGTTTGCAGGGTATTGATTATATTGTACATAACTTATTATATATCATGGATAAAAAATAAATTACAATTTGAGTAAGTCAAAGTAAGTCAGATCTATTATTATTATTAATTATTATTATTTTATGTATTTATATTTTATATCCATATTGTAAAAGTAAAAAAATAAAACACGTATTGGTTATAATGCGCAAGCGTAAAAATTATATA
>JACCED012067079.1_pt1 | contig 53178 bp, 48 predicted proteins | sample 7455021 | NCBI WGS metagenome assembly JACCED01 (sample SAMN15323456, study PRJNA562643) | freshwater metagenome | isolation source: river surface water | place: USA:Blue River Watershed | collected 2017-08-19
GATACCTTGAGGGAAATTAAAGAGGCGGTGACCATTGCCAATGCCGATGATTCTGTTTATGGAATGATCATCACTGGGTCTGGTGAAAAAGCCTTCGCGGCAGGTGCCGATATCTCTGAATTTGCCCACTTTAACGAAGAACAAGCTACCCGCATGAGTGCAGATGGACATGATGTGATGAACACCATTGAAGATGGCAATAAAATTTGCATTGCTGCCGTGAACGGTTTCGCTTTAGGCGGGGGATGTGAGCTCGCAATGGCTTGTCACCTGAGAGTGGCCAGCACTAACGCCAAATTCGGACAACCCGAAGTGAACTTGGGAGTGCCTCCAGGATACGGTGGAACCCAACGCTTGATTCAGCTCATCGGCAAAGGAAAAGCCATTGAACTTTTGGTAACCGGTGATGCCATCGACGCACAAACCGCTCTTCAATTAGGACTTGTGAACCACGTTGTGGAACAAGCAGAATTGCTCGATTTCTGCAAAAAAATCTTGTCGAAAATTGGCAGTAAGAGTCCTTCTGCGGTGCACAAAGTCCTCAAATGCGTGAGCGACTTTTACCGTCCGAACGTGAACGGCATGCAGCGCGAAATCTACGAATTTGGCAGTGCATTTGAAACTCCAGATTTTAAGGAGGGCACTGAGGCGTTTTTGGAAAAGAGGAAACCTTCATTTAGAAGTTGACGCGAAGCTTCAAGCAAAGCTTTCAGCTACGCTGTTTACTGCTTCGCAGGTTTATTGCTACGCAAAGTTTACGCTATGCGGGTTTATTGCTACGCAAGGTTTACGCGGAGCGGGTTTATTGCTTCGCAAAGTTTACGCTGCGCGGTTTACACTTCGTGGTTGACGCGGAGCTTTCAGCTGCGCGGGTTTACGCTACGCGGGTTTACGCTGCGCAGTTTATTGCTTCGCAAAGTTTACGCTTCACGGGTTTACGCGGAGCGGTTTATTTTTATAAGACTATAAACTTTCAACTTTCAACTCTAAATTTGTTTCATGAAAATTGCCATTCTGGGGAATTACGCCACACAGTTTTTGTATAAGCCGTTGGTGAAACGATGTAAACAGGGGCAGGGGTTTGAGGAGATGGAGTTTTACCATGCGGAGTTTAATACCATTGATTTTGAATTGATTGATAGTCAATCGGGATTGTTTCAATTTCAGCCGGATTTTGTGGTGTGGCATGAATCTACATTGGCTTTGAGGGACAATTTCTATCAATCGGATATTGCCAATCGCAGTGAATTTTCCGATCAATATATTCAGCGTTTGCAGCAGTATTTGCAAAATTTGCAAGCGCAGCTGCCGAAGTGCAAAGTGTTGTTTCCAAACCATGCCCTAAATTTCAACGATACCGTTTTTGGCAACTACGGGAACAAGGTGCCCAGTGCTTGGGATTTTCAAATTAAAAAGATCAATTTTTTGTTGAATGAATTGGCCTTGCAACAACCGAATTTTTATCCCACAGAAAGTGCTCCAACACAGGTAACGGAAGCCATCACGCATTATGCCATGGTGGTGAACGCCGAATTGCATTTTACGCCCAACTACCTCGATTGGTTGTCGGGGGAATTGGTGAAACAGATGCAAGCGTTTTCAGGAAAGTTCAAAAAGTGTGTGATTTTGGACCTCGATAACACCCTGTGGGGCGGAATTATTGGCGATGATGGACTTGAGAACATTCACATTGGAAGTTTGGGCATAGGGAAAGCTTTTACGCGTTTTCAGAAATGGCTCAAAGAGTTGAAAAATAGGGGCATTATTCTGGCTGTTTGTTCGAAAAACGAAGAATCTAACGCCAAATTGCCTTTTCTTGAACATCCTGAAATGGTGCTGAAATTGGATGATATTGCGGTTTTCGTGGCCAACTGGGAGAGCAAAGCCGATAACATTCACAACATCCAACAGATTTTGAACATCGGCTTCGATTCGATGGTTTTTCTGGATGACAATCCGGCCGAACGCGAAATGGTGAAGTTGCACTTACCCGATGTTTGTGTGCCCGATTTGCCAGAAGATCCGGCGGAATATTTGCCATTTTTAATTTCCCAAAACCTGTTTGAAACTGCCAGTTTTTCGGGCAACGACCAGGAGCGCACCAAGCAGTATCAGGCGGAAGCCCAAAGGGTAGAGCTGTCGAAATCGATCACCAACATGTCCGATTACCTTGCATCTTTGTGCATGGAGAGTCATATTAGACCATTTGAACCTGTTGATATAGAGCGCATTGCGCAATTGACGCAGCGCAGCAACCAATTCAATTTGAGAACGGTTCGATACACGTCGGCGGATATTGAGGGAATGATTGGCAATCCAAATTTTTACACGTTGGCGGTGAACTTAAAAGACAAATTTGGCGATTACGGACTCATTAGTGCCGTGATTGTAAAGCTGAATGGCGATGAGGCATTCATTGACACCTGGATCATGTCGTGCCGTGTTTTGAAGCGTGGGGTAGAACAAATGGTCATGGATTCTTTGAAGGAGGGACTAAAACGTTTGAACATCAAAACCCTGATAGGTGAGTACCTTCCTACGGAAAAGAACAAGCTGGTGGAGAATTTGTTGCCGGAAATGGGGTTTGTTGATGGGGTAATTGGGTTGTAAACCAATAATCTATTAAACAAAATTTGATAGTGGTTTACAAAGATTTGAGTAAATAGATAATTAAAAGCGTTAATTTTGAAATTTTGGTGGGTCAAAAAAAATATAAATTGATATTATGAATGTAACTACAAACGATTTATTGCCAATTTTTAAGGAAGTATTGGAATTAGATGATTTAGAATTGAGTGAATCTACTGTAGCATCTGACATTCCAGAATGGGATTCTTTGAATCATATTTATTTGGTTGTAGCCATTGAAAAACAATTTAAAATAAAATTTACTACACATCAAATTCAAAGTTGGAAATGTGTGGGCGATATGTTGAATGAATTAAACAAGTAATTATGTTGTTTAATAGTTTTGAGTTTTTAATATTTCTTCCAATCGTATTTTTACTGTATTGGTTTGTTTTTTCAAAAAACAAGACTACTCAGAACTTCTTTTTATTGGTTTCTAGCTTTGTATTTTATTCATTTTGGGACTGGCGTTTCTCATTTTTGCTAGCGTTTTCAACTTTGCTCGACTATACCTCTGGTATCATCATTGATAATGCAATAACCATTCAAAAAAAGAAAATTTGGATGCGCTTGAGCATCATCATTAACATCGGGTTGTTGTGTTATTTTAAATATTTCAACTTTTTTATTGATTCTTTCATTCGACTTTTCAATCATTTTGGATTACATGCTGATCCACATACATTGAATATCATTCTTCCAATTGGTATTTCGTTCTATACTTTTCATGGCGTTTCTTATGTTTTGGATATTTATTATGGAAGAATCAAAGCGCATAAAAATGTAATCGATTATTCACTATTCGTTTCGTATTTTCCATTATTGGTAGCTGGACCTATAGAAAGAGCAACACATTTATTACCTCAGCTAAACGAAAAAAGAGAATTTAAATATAACCAAGGAGTTGAAGGGTGCAATTTAATTTTATGGGGCTTATTTAAAAAAGTTGTTATTGCTGATTCTTTGGCACCAATTGTAAATGATATTTTTTCCAATTATCAAAATTACAATGGCATTACATTGGTAATGGGTATTGTTGGGTTTGCCTTTCAGGTATATGGAGATTTTAGTGGTTACACAGACATTGCGCGCGGTGTTTCAAAATTATTTGGCATCGAACTTATTCTGAATTTCAACTTTCCATACTTTAGCAAGAATATTCCAGAGTTTTGGTCGAGATGGCATATTAGTTTGTCGTCTTGGCTTAACGATTATGTATTCACTCCATTGGCTTTGAATTTTAGAGATTGGGGTAAGCATGGAATCTTTTTGGCGGTTTTTATCACATTCCTTATCTCTGGTTTGTGGCACGGTGCTGCTTGGCATTTTATTGCTTGGGGCGCATACCATGGAATATTATACATTCCAAGCATTTATTCTAAAAAGGGATTAAAATCAATGGTGAAAAGGAAAAATGATGGAAATATTTCTTGGAGGGATATTCCCAGAATACTGTTAACATTTTCTTTGGTGTGCTTTGGTTATTTGCTATTTAGGGCGGATAGTATCTCGATAGCATTTGATTATTTAATTAAAATATTTGAATCAGATTTCTTTGAAAGTTATATAGGTCGACTTTTCTATCAAATAATAATACCTATTGTTTTCATTATTTTCTTCTTGTTTCTGGATTGGAAGAACAGAAGAAAAAAGAGTGATGCTGTATTTCTAAGTGTCAAATATAGTTTTTGGTTGCATATTTTAATTTTGGTCATTGTATTTATTCACTTCTTTAGGGGCGAAGCGAATTTGGGATTTATATATTTTCAGTTCTAGTATGAAGTTATTTTTATTAAAAATATTCTCCCGTCTTGTTATTGCTTTTATTTGTTTGATAGTGTTTGTTGGATTATTTACCAATTACGTAAAGAACCAATATGATCCATATTATGTCAAACTTTTAGGCAAAACGGATCGAGGATTAATTTTAGGAGATTCAAGGGCTTTACAAGGGATTGATCCTGAAAAATTGGATTTTCCAACATTCAATTTTGCTTTTACCATTGGTCATAGTCCTTATGACGATAGTTATTTAAAGTTAATTTTAAAAAAAGTTGATACTCTGTCTAAGGGCAAGCGACATCATATCATTAGTGTAACACCATGGAGTTTAATTTCTCCAGAGAATTTAAATCAAGATATTAATCCTTATTTTTCGGAAAATTTGAAATATAACTTTTCTAATCCTAATTGGGAGTACATCATTAAATATTGGGATTTGAGTTTTATAAATTCTTTAAAATTGTTAAGAAATAAAGCACACACCTCAGATTTCGGCTGGAACAATCAAAACATGGGAGAAGAAGAGCTTAAAAGAGAATACCCAAGAAGGGTCAGAGAAAAAATTGATAATTATAAATCAAAATATAAAAAACAAGCTTTGAGTTTAAGTTCACATAGAATGCAGAATCTAATTCATATTATCAATTTTCTAGAGAAAACTGGAGAAATTTCAATTTTGAGACTACCAATTTCCAAAGAAATGCAAGAATTAGAAAATCAATTTTTTCCTAATTTCAATTACTTGTTGTCTAATTTGGAAATAGAAGATAAGATTGATTTTGTTGATTTGACTTATCTTGATATTCAAACAACTGATGGGAATCACATATGGGGAGAAGATGTTCCAAAAGTAATGCGTGAATTAAATTCAAGGATTAAACGCTAAATTTATTCATTTCAATCGTTTTTTGTTTTATTCAAAGTTGATCTTGAATGTTTAGTTTACTAAGAATATTTACCACTCAAACGCTATTTCCTAAATATTGTTTAAAATTTCCTACATTTGTATAGTTTTGGCCAAACTCGAGATTCATAAGAAAATACGAAAATCCGTTCAGCGAGTGGGTGTGCAGCGGTTTTTTACTGCGCTCATTCTTATATTGGCGGGTTTGATTTGGAAGTTTTTACAGATCACAACGGATTCTAGTTCTGGTTTTACCCTTCAGAAATTATTGTCCTTTTGGCCCTTGTTTTGGGCCCTTTGGATAGGTACAGGTTTCTTGTGGTGGGTGCTAAGTGGTTTTAGATCAGTCAATGGACTCATCTTTAGTTTTGCTGGTGGAGCTTTCATGGCGGAGACCGTAATGCCTGGTGTGGTGATGAATACAGACAATGCACCATTTTTTATTATACTCATTGGTTTGTTTTTGTTCGCCTTGCCTCGTAAAAACTATCAAACCACCGCGTATTCATACGGGAAATCCAAATCCGTTGAAAGGTCTCACCGAAAAACCAAAACTCATAGCCATGCCTATGGCAAATCTTTAAGTGAAATTCAAAACAATCAACCGACCAAAAACTAACTATTTTTCTATCCCGAAAATGATTTTTCAAAAACAAAAATTAATTATCCGTATTTTACTTTTATTGTTAACAACCATGAGTTTATTGAGTTCTTGTGTGAGTTACAAAAAACAAATCTTTTTTCAAGGATTACGCGATACCATTTATGCGGCCACTACCAAGCAAGTGGATCCAATTATTCAACGTGGCGACCAACTCAGCATCATGGTTTATGCTTTGGACCAGGAGAATACGCAACTATTTAATCAGCCAATGGGTGGAGGACAAGGTGGAAACATGAATCAACTGATGCAGCAAGGTGGTCAAGGTGGCGGTATGATGGGTTATTTGGTGGATGAGTACGGCAATATTGAGTTTCCGAAATTGGGTACAATGAAAGTTATGGGATTTACCCAACAACAGTTGCGTGATACCATTAAAAGTAGATTGGTTAACTATGTGAAAGAACCTATTGTAAATATCCGCTTTTTGAATTTTCGAGTAACCTTCATGACTTCGGATCGTGCTACAACCATGGTTGTCACCAACAATAAAACAAGTATTTTACAATTTTTAGGAACAGCAGGAGGAATAGGATGGATGGACAAACGAGACAATATTTTGGTGATTCGTCAAATAGGTGATTATAGACAAATTTATCGCATTAATTTAACTGATGCCTCGGTGTTTAACAGTCCAGCATATTATTTGCAACCCAACGACATCGTATACGTTGAGCCTAACAAACGGAAATTCTTGGAAACTAATATTCAATTGTTGAGTTATGTCACCACCATTGCCAGTACTGTGAGTATTTTGGTCTTATTCATTAATAGTCTTTCAAAATAACATTCCATGAGCGATTTTAACAACGAATTTGAAGAGAACAACGGTGGCAACACCAATGTAATGGAAACCATTTTGAGGGATTTTCTCCCCTACTGGCCCGTGATTTTTGCTGCAGCGATTATCGGATTTATTTCGGGAAAAGTTTATCTGAGATATCAAAGACCGGTACATCAAGCAGAGGCAGGGATTTTGTTGAAAGATGAGAGCCAAAGTACGGACAATTTATTAAAAGAAGCCATTGGTAAATCTCAAAATACTCCGATTGAGGATGAGTTGGAAGTTTTGAAAGGAACCAATGTGATGCGACGTGCAGCTAAATTGGCCAATGCATTCTATGTTATTGAGTGGGCAGGACAATTTAATAACTATACTGATCATCCTAAAACACAGCCTTTTGACATTGAATTTCTTAATCCAGACTCTATTCAACCATTTTCGGCTAAGATTAATGTTAATAGTGCGAACACTGCTGTCATATTGGATGGAAAAGAAGAATATTTTTATAACCGCATTTTAGATTTGAAAGGGAATAAAGTGATCATACATCAAAAGGAGAATAATACTAATTTTATTAAAAGTTATCAATTAAACCAAAAAATCACTATATATGTAGTTGACCTCAATTCTGCTGCAAAAAAAATTGGATCTTCTTTTTCTGCGTCTAAGAATAAGAAAACATCAACAATTAATTTGAGTTTAACCTCTGATAAACCAGAACGTTGTCAAGAATACTTGGAAGCCATCATTCAATCGTACCAATTGGAAACCCAAGCCGATAAGCGTAAAAAAGCCAAATTCACCATGGATTTCATTGATGATCGATTGGCTTATGTGGGTCAAGATTTAGATTCTGTTGAGAGTAATTTAGAAAACTATAAAAAGCAGAATGATATACAAAGGGTTTCTGCCGAAGCAAGTTTGTATCTGAATAAAGTTCAAAAAGGTGATGAATTGGCGGCGCAAACAGATTTGCAATTGATGGTACTTTCCGAAATCGAAAAATACGTTCAAGGTAGAATTAAAAAACCTGGTATGGTGCCAAGTTTGATTGGATTAAGTGATGCAAATTTGACTTCGTATTTTGAAAAATTGAATGATGCTGAATCTAAGTATGATTTGTTGTTAGAAGCCAATGGACCAGAAAATGATGCAGTAAAAGCCCTAAAGAAACAAATTCAAACGTATAAAACTTCTTTGTTGGAAATCATTGTGAATACACGCACCAATCTTAATTTACTCAAGAAAAAGGCCGAACAAGATTTTGCCAAATATAATAACGAATATGATGCCATGATGCGTTCTATACCGAGTAAGGAACGCAAGCTGTTGAACATTACCCGTCAACAAACCATTAAAAATGCACTATACACTTTTTTGCTTGAAAAACGTGAGGAAGCGGCCATTCAGCAGGCTGGAACCTTAAGTGATGTGCGCGTTGTACAAGCTCCCACTTATGTTGGTATCATCAGTCCGGTAAAATCCAATGTTTTGGCTTCATTTACTGGTGGTTTCGTGTTTTTTGTTTTGGCCATTTTGTTTATTAAAAGCTGGGTCAACAACAAAATTGCGGGAAAATCAGACATTGAAAGCAGGACTAAAGTACCTGTGATAGCGGAAATAGTTCAGGTAGAATCTGATAATCCCCTCATCATGAAGGATGGGAATCGAAGCCTGATTGCGGAACAAATACGGGGATTGAGAACCAACCTATCTTATTTTTTAGATGCAAATGGGAAATCCAAGATGTTGGTTTCATCGAGTATACCAGGAGAAGGAAAATCTTTCATGGCATCGAACATCGCCATTGGATATGCCATGGCTGGCAAACGCACAGTGTTGATAGAATCGGATTTGCGCAAACCAAATGTTGCCAAACACTTTAAAATTGCTCGAAGAACAGGTTTGAGTGTATATCTTACAGGAAATACTGAGAAAAACGATGTGATTTTTCCAACTGAATACGAAAATCTTTATGTCATTCCATCAGGACCAATTCCACCAAATCCTGTTGAATTGATCATGAATGGACGTTATGAAAAACTTCTAGAAGAACTTGGTGTTGAATATGACAATGTGATTATTGACTGTCCTCCAATTGGGTTGGTAACTGACGCTCAAGTCATCGGCCAATGGGTGGATGCCGCCATTTTTGTGGTTCGACACCAATACACCCCGAAACAAGCGGTTGAACAACTTATTGAACGATTGAGAGGAGACAAGAAATTTGAACAAATGGCCTTGGTATTCAACGGAATTAAAGGTGGTATATCTGGCTATGGCTACGGTTACTCCTATGGTAAACGTTATGGCTATGGATATGGATATGGATATGGATACAGTAGCTATGGTTATGGTAGCTACGGTGTTGGCTATGGTTATTATGGCTCTGAGAAGAAAAAGTCATTGAATATCATTAAATTAATTTATAATGTATTTATTATTCCGTTCTTTGCATTTTTTAACTATCAAAAACGAAGGTAGTAATTTATGATTAAGATTGATTATATTCATATTTATTCGAATAGTTTACACTGTCAACAAATATTTACTGGATTTTCACTGTTAATTAAAAATAAAATATTGACTGTTGATAATATTAAATTCATGAGATTAGAGGGTGGTGATCATTTTTTTGGCGAGCCATATGTTAAGGTTTTAATGAATAGTAAAATAATTTTATTTGATTGTGCAGACTCTTTCGATTTACCAAGCAATACTCATATTTATTCCGATGTAGATGTTATTTTTAAAAGGTCATTTAAAAAAGATGGCTATAATATGTTAGATTGTAAAATCTACCCTTATGGGTTTAATTATTTGGTTTATGATAATGCAATTAATTGGGAATTTTGGATGTGTGAATTAAAAGCTTCGTTCTTTCAAAAAAATACAATTCATTTTTTTGTGACAAGGCATAGTTTATTGAGCGCATTGTTTAATATTAATAGTTCAAGGATAAATTTGTCTTGGAACAATATTGAGAATTTTAGTTGCAAAGAACGTAAAGGTATTGTATATAATACAAGGCTTTGGAACCCCCAGAATGCAAGGACCGAAGAAGAGAGAGAAAGGCGCCTAATTTTGAATGATAGAAGAATAAAAGTCGTTTCTATGTTAAAGAAGGAATATGGATCTGAATTCAGAGGTGGAATATTTGCTGATACAATGTCAAAAAAAATGTGTAAAAAAGATATTTTAATTTCAAATAGTTCTTATAAAGTTAAAAATTATTTGAATGTATTGAAAAATGCCAAAATAGGTATATCGATTAACGGTAACCACGCTGCCGGATATGCGTTTGGTGAGTATATTTCAATGGGTTTGGGAATTGTTTGTGACCGAATTAATAATCTTTTACCAGGTGAATTTGTAAAAAATTCAAATTATCTTGAAATAAATGATGATTTATCTAATTTAACTGAACAAATTAACCAATTAAATACGAATGATGATTTGTGTAATATTATGCGTTATAATAATTATTTGTATTATCTAAATAATTTAAGGGCTGATCGTATTGTTTTAAATGCTCTATTATATGTTCTTTGATATTCACAAGTTTGCTTTATATCATTCACTAAAATCTCAATCCGTTTACTAAACATTTATAAACGGCATATTTTTTGTTGTATTTTTGCTACTCAAAATTGTATCAGTTACGAAAACAACGCTGTAACTGAAGTGGCGAAGCTGTGTAATCGACAATAGAATTCTAAAACAAGCTTTAGCTTTAAACAACAAAGTTTAAACAGCCATAGGTGTAAACCCAGCAAAGCTGTAAACTCTAATGACCTTAGATCTTCTGCTAAACGGCAAAATCAGAGTAAAACTTCTCACCCGTTTGCTCATCAATCCGGCGAGTCGGGTGTATTTGCGTGGCTTGGAAAAAGATTTTGGAGTGAGTTCGAATACTGTGAGGTTGGAATTGAATAAATTGAGCGAGTTGAAACTCATAGAAGTGGATGAAACCGATGGCAATGTGAAACAATATAAAGCCAATATGCATCATCCCATGTTTTCTCCTTTGAGGAATTTTATCATGAAACAAATTGGTTTAGATTCTTTGATTGAAGAAGTTTTTAGAAAACTCGGGGATGTTGAAAATGTTTATCTCACCAATGAATGGGCAGAGGGGAAGGATTCTCCATTTGTGGATTTGGTGGTGGTGGGTAATGTGAATAAATCTTATATGAGCAAACTCATAGATCATGTTGAAAAAATGATTCTAAAAAAAATTCGTGTGGCCGTTTACGAAAATAATTTTAGTGAAACCCAATTCATTGGAATTCCATACGTTAAATTAATATGAATAAACAATACAAAATAGCCATCATAGGACTTGGATACGTTGGACTTCCATTGGCTGTTGCTTTTGCAAAAAAATTTAGAGTTGTTGGATTCGATATCAATCTTTCCAGAATTCAAGAATTGAAAAAATTCAACGACAAAACCTTGGAAATTTCTTCAAAGGAACTTCGAAATGTCATCATTTCAGATGAAAATTATGTAAACGACAATTACAATCATGGACTTTTTACCACTACGAATGCTTCAGATTTGGTAGATTGTAACTTTTTCATTGTGACTGTTCCTACACCAACCGATAAATACAATCGACCGGTGCTTACCCCATTAATCAAAGCAAGTGAAACAGTGGGTAGGGTATTGAAAAGGGGAGATATTGTTGTGTATGAAAGTACGGTTTATCCGGGTGTGACAGAAGATGAATGTGTGCCAGTATTGGAAAAAGTGAGTGGTTTAAAATTTAATCAAGACTTTTTTGCTGGATATTCACCTGAACGCATCAATCCTGGTGATAAAGAACATACTGTAACCAAAATTCTTAAGGTAACTAGTGGAAGTACTCTCGAAATTGCTGACGAAATTGATGCGGTTTACAAATCTGTAATTGTTGCGGGCACTCATAAAGCACCTAGTATCAAAGTGGCGGAGGCAGCAAAGGTGATTGAAAACAGTCAGCGGGATATTAACATTGCCTTTGTCAATGAATTGGCTAAAATCTTCAATTTGATGGGAATTGACACCCATGATGTGTTAGAAGCGGCTGGCACCAAGTGGAATTTCCTAAAATTTAAACCTGGTTTGGTTGGAGGACATTGCATTGGGGTGGATCCATACTATTTGGCACAAAAAGCTCAGGAACTGGGTTATCATCCAGAAATTATTTTGGCAGGGCGCAGATTGAACGATGAAATGGGAAAATATGTGGCAACGGAAGTAGTGAAATTAATGTTGAAAAAGGACATCAAAGTAAAAAATGCCAAAGTATTGATTTTAGGTTTTACATTTAAAGAAGATTGTCCAGATTTTAGAAACACCAAAGTTATTGATATTGTAAATGAATTAAAGACTTACGATGTGAAATTAACCATCCACGATCCTTGGGCAGCTATTCAAGAAGTTCAAGATGAATATGGCCTAGTTTCTGTTAATCAACTTCCAAAAGATAAATTTGATGCCATTGTATTGGCAGTTGCTCATAAAGTTTATTTAAATATAAAAATTATGGATTTATTGAAAAAGAATTCTGTTGTTTATGATGTGAAAAATTTTTTAGAAAGAATGTACATTGATGGAAAATTATAGCATAGATTTATATAAACAAATTAAATATAAGCCGTTTTTTATTCTTGGCCCCTGTGTAATTGAAAGTTATGATTTGTTAAAAATAGTTGCAGAAAAAATAAGTGTGTTAAACAATAAATATAATGCAGTGTTTGTTTTTAAAGCTTCATTTGATAAAGCAAATCGCACATCAATTTCTTCTTTTCGTGGGCCAGGTATCGATAATGGTTTAAAAATGTTAAATGACATCAAGGCGGAGTTTTCAATTCCTGTGACTACTGATGTACATGAATCTTGGCAGGCAAGTGTTGTTGCAGAAGTCGTGGATATTATTCAAATTCCTGCTTTTCTTTGTAGACAAACAGATTTATTAGTTAAATCGGCTGAAACAGATAAAATTGTTAATATTAAAAAAGCACAGTTTTTATCAGGTTTAGATATGTATTATCCTGCACAAAAAATTGTTGAGTCAGGTAATCAAAAAATTATTTTAACTGAAAGAGGTAATATGTATGGATATAACAATTTAGCAGTCGATTTTAGGAATATCGATGACATGAAACAATTCGGGTACCCTGTTTGTATGGACTGCACACATTCTGTTCAAAGACCAGGTAGTTTTGGGGGTAAAACAGGTGGAGATAGAAAATTTGTTTCTTCTATGGCTTTTGCCGCAAAATCTTTTGGTATAGATGGTTATTTTATGGAAGTTCATCCTGATCCAGAAAAAGGTTTAAGTGATGCTGCTAATATGCTTTATTTAGATGAAATAGATGATCTAGTAAATAAAATATTAAATATTCAAAAATGAATTTGGTTGATATAATTATTTCCGGAAAAAAAACACTTAAAATTGAAGCAGAAGCACTACTTAATCAATTGGAATTTATTGATGAGACATTTCAAAATGCAGTGGAGTCTATATATAATTCTGGGGGAAAATTAATTGTAACAGGAATGGGTAAATCTGGTATAATTGGAAAAAAAATAGCTGCGACATTTGCGAGTACTGGTACACCAAGTTTTTTTATGCACCCAGGAGAGGCATATCATGGAGATTTAGGCATGGTGGAGCCTAAGGATATTATTTTGGCTCTATCATTTTCAGGTGAAACTGATGAAGTATTAAAATTAATTCCATTTTTTAGAAATAACAATAACACAATAATTTCAATAACTGGAAATAGGTGTTCAACTTTAGCAAAAAATTCTTCAATACATCTGACTTTAAATAGAGTTACTGAAGCGTGCCCGTTAAATTTGGCACCGACCTCTTCGACAACATTAACTATGGCAATGGGTGATTCATTAGCTGTTGCATTGATGGAATTAAGAAATTTTCAATCTGAAGAATTTGCTAGATTTCACCCAGGTGGATCCTTAGGCCGCAAAATACTTGCGAAAGTTGAGAATGCGATGCATTCACAAAATTTACCATTTGTTAAGACTAACACTTCATTTAGTGATATCATCCAAATTATGAGTGTATGTAGATTAGGCGTGGCTTTAGTTAATGACAATAAAAATACTATAGGCATAATCACAGATGGAGATTTAAGAAGGACTATACAAATTTTTGGCAAAAATTCATGGGATAAAACAGCCGCAGAAATTATGGTAAAAAATCCAAAGAAAATAATTATTGGTTCTTCCATACAAGATGCTGAAAAATTTATGATTGTTCACAAAGTTTCAACTTTAATAGTTACAGATGAAACGGACTTTACAATTGGAGTTATTCAAATTTATGATTTATAAATGAAGAATTGGAATTTAAAAAATAGATTTAAATCTCATAAAAACAATTTTATTTTCTTTTTATTAAATTTTAAAATTAATAATAAAAAAAAGTATAATTTAGATATCAAAGATTTATATAATAGAAATTTTGACAAAATTATTGTAATTGCTTCTGGTCCTTCAACTATTCATTTAGACCATACAATTATTACTAAAAATACACTTGTTTTAACAACTAATTATTCAAATAAATCATTGTTAAGAAATATGGGATTTGTATTACATTGTATGAATGATACAACTGTTTTGAAAGACTTTTTTTTAAATCAAAATAAATTTAAAAATATAAATAATGTTTTATTCTGGGCATTTGAGTGTGATAATTTGCACAGAGATAGATTTACATTATTAAGGTCAGGTTTTAGTTTACTCAAAAGGAAGTATTTTTTTTGTATTTCTGATAAAAAAAACATAAACGGCTTATTCCAAAATAATAATAGTAATTTTATTTTCTTTAGAGATAGATTGGAGAAAATGGGTATTGAAATGAAAATTTTCAATAGTGGAATTTTTATACTTTTGCTTGGAGTTGTGTTGTGTCAAAAAAGTTCAGAAATATATATTTATGGTTTGGATTTGGGGCAAGGTGGTCTTATACACTTTAATGATGTAAAAAGTGAACCAGGAAAATCAGTGATAAGTAATAAAGTCAAAGATTATGTTAATAATGTATTAAATATTTTGAGAAGTCATGATATGACAATACATAATCGAACTTATTTTAATAATAATTTTTATTTAAGTGAATAAAATAGAGGAAAATTCTGATTGGGATTTAGTAATTCAAGATAAAACATCTTTGATTGATTTGAAATTTAAAGATTTATGGAATTATAGAGATTTGCTTTTGATGTTTGTTAAACGAGACTTTGTAAGTTTCTACAAGCAAACAATACTAGGACCACTATGGTTCTTCATACAGCCAATATTTACAACCATTGTTTTCACCTTTGTATTTGGGAATTTGGCTGGGATAAGTACAGATGGCTTGCCTCAATATTTATTTTATTTGGCAGGTATCACCGCCTGGAATTACTTTTCAGATTGTTTAACAAAGACAAGTACGGTATTCAAAGACAATGCAAATATATTCGGGAAAGTATATTTCCCTAGATTGATTATGCCATTAAGTATTGTAGTTAGCAATTTAGTTCGTTTTGGAGTTCAATTAATACTATTTATTTCAATGATGGTGTATTTTGATTTTCAAGGTGCAAATTTCCATATAACATGGGTAATTACATTGTTTCCATTTTTGGTATTGTTGATGGCGTTACTAGGCTTAGGACTTGGTTTAATCATCACTGCAATGACAACCAAGTACCGCGATTTAAGTTTCTTGGTCACATTTGGAGTACAATTGCTAATGTATGGTACAACGGTCATATATCCCCTAAGTGCTGCGCCGGAAAAGTATCGAAAATTGATAGAATTGAACCCCATGACAGGCATCATAGAGGCTTTTAGGTATGCATTTTTAGGTAAGGGATATTTTACAGCATGGAGTCTGGGATACTCAGCTATTTTCACAACAGTAACGATAATGATTGGAATTATAATATTTAATAAAACAGAACGAAGTTTCGTCGATACTATTTAATGGAAAAGAATATTGCTATTAAGGTTGAAAATTTGTCTAAGGCTTATCAATTGGGTCAAATTGGTACTGGTACGTTAAGTCGTGATATAGAAAGATTTTGGACAACAAAAATTAGAGGGAAAGAAGATCCATTTTTAAAAATTGGACAAACCAATGACCGCACTATAAAGGGAGAAACGGACATTGTATGGAGTCTCAAGAATATCAACTTTGAAATAGTGCAAGGCGATGCCGTAGGTATTATTGGTCGCAATGGTGCAGGCAAAAGTACATTATTGAAATTATTAAGTAGGGTTACTGCTCCAACAACTGGAAGTATAAAAGTTAAAGGAAGAATTGCTTCGTTATTGGAGGTAGGCACCGGTTTTCATCCTGAACTCTCAGGGAGAGAAAATATATTTTTGAACGGGGCTATCTTGGGAATGCGAAAACGAGAAATAGTTAGGAAATTCGATGAAATAATTGACTTTAGCGGTGTAGAAAGATACATAGATACTCCGGTAAAACGCTATTCTTCAGGAATGTATGTTCGCTTAGCATTTGCGGTAGCTGCACATTTAGAATCGGAAATATTGATTGTGGATGAGGTATTGTCTGTGGGTGACGCAGAATTTCAAAAGAAATGTTTTGGTAAGATGGGAGATGTTAGTAATGGGGAGGGCAGAACTGTTTTATTTGTGAGCCACAATTTATCTAGTATTTCTAAATTGTGTAAAAATTCGATTCATTTAAGAAATGGGAATTTTGTAGGCTTTGATAATACTGCTTCGATAATTCAAAATTATTTAAATCAAGAACTAAATTATTTTAAAAATGAAGTAAAACTATTTGATTTGAGTTTAAGTAATTTCTGTAATATTCAGAATATTTCATTTAATTTTCAAAATAAAAATAGAATTTATATTCAACAAGGAATTGATTGGCAATTGTGTTTTGAGGTTCAAAATAAATCGAATTTAACAATAAGTTTATTAATTAATGTTGAATTAAAAACATTAGATGGTACAGCAATAGGTTGTTTTGGTAATTATTTTCAAAAAGGTGAAATTGATATCAATAGCGGAAAGTCTAAGGTAATAATAAACTTAGGTACGATGGTTTTAAAAAAAGGAGAATATTTGGTTAATATTTACATTCAGGATAATGAGAAAAGACAAATCTATGAAGAAGATTATTGTTTATTAGAAATTTTACCATCAGTGAGTAATAATTTATCCTGGAATACTTTCATAAGCGAACCACAACACGGTTATAACCCTATTTTGTACAAAAGCATAAGTGTATTAAATGAAATTTAAATTTTTTTTATATCGAATTGAAAAAAAAATATTGACCAAATTTGGATTACAAAAAGTTAATTCAATTAATTATGAAAATTTTCAATTCAACGGTAATAAAATATTTCATGATAATTTACCTGATCATATTTCAGTAATTAAGGATGTATTTATTAAAGGTTCGCACAATTTTGATTTTTGTATCCAAGCAAAAAAAATCTTTAAACTATACAATTCTAAATCTGAAGAATTCAACATATTAGATTTAGGTGCTCATATTGGAGCTACTTCAGTTTTTTTCGCAGTAAATTTTCCCAATTCTACTATACAATGTGTAGAGCCATTTGAGGGTAGTTTTGAAATATTAAAAAAAAATCTTCAATTCCATAAAAATGTAATATTTAAAAATTGTCTTATTGGTAACGATAACTTAAATGATGTAATATTTTATGATAATAAAAATGATAGTTGGGCTTTTGGAATAGAAAAATCTTCAGAAAAAAGCACTCCGATAGGAAAAGTGAATATGGTTTCATTTATAGAAATAATGAAAGTATTTGTATCCAAAGATAATTTTTTATTGAAAGTAGACATCGAAGGTGCAGAAGACAATATTTTTTCAAAAAGAGAAAATTGGGATTTGATTAATGAATTTCAAGTAGTAATTGTAGAGATACATGATTGGATGTTCCCAGGTAAAAAAACAACCCTAAATATTTTCGCTTGGGTGGTATATGCGAAAAGAGAGGTATGTATCAAAGGAGAGAATCTATGGTTTTTTAAATAATTATTTTGATTAGTTTTTCAATTATTATTTGTACGCACAATCCTGATGAAACCGTCTTAAATAGATTGTTTTTATCTATAGTATCTCAAGAAATAGGAGAATATCAAGCAGAAATAATTTTAGTGGATAATAATTCAGACAAGCCCGTTAACGCAATGTCTATATTCAAAGAGTTTTCTATGATTTCAACAAATCTAACCTATATTAGAGAAATGAATCCTGGATTAACTGCTGCAAGAATTGCGGGAATAAATAGCGCAAAATTTGAATGGTTAATTTTCTTTGATGACGACAATGAACCTGAAATAAATTATCTGAACAATGCATGCAAGGCAATTAATGAATTTCCAAAAGTAGGAGCTTGGGGCCCTGCTGAAGTAAACGTAGATTATTTAGGTGAAATTAGTAATTGGAATCAAAATATAAAAAGATTATTTCAGTTTCGTAAAGATTGTGAAACAATATTTGACAACAAATCAAGGTGGCAAAATTGTTATCCTTTTGGCACGGGTTTGATTATAAAAAAACAAATTGCACTAATTTATACAAACAGAATAGTTAATCAACAATATAATTTAACAGATCGAAAAGGAAAAAGTTTGTCAAGTGGTGGAGATATTCAATTAGTTCTTACGGCAATTGATCATGATTATTTTGCTGGTATTTATTATGGACTTAAGATAAATCATCTTATTTTATCAAAAAAGACAAAACTAAAGTATCTCCAAAGATTGCAATATAGCACTGCATCGGTATATGTGATTGCACACAATGAGGTTTTTTTAAATAATCAAATATATTCAAAATATATTACCAATAAAGAAGTATTAAAAAGTTTTATAAAGTGTTTTGAGTTAGAGTTTAAGCAAAGTAACTACAGGTTTTTTTTACTGAAACTTGCCGAAAATATGGGTCGCTTAAACGCGTATTTGTATTTACAAAGTTCTAATTCTAATAAGCCTCTACTATTAAAGCTATATGAAATTTACTTAGGCGTTTAAAAATTCAGAAAATATTTCAAGTTAATTGAAGACTTTTAACACACCAATTTTATTAATTGCTTGGCGTAGGCCAAATCATTTGGCAGCAATAATTGATAATTTGAGAAAAATCAAGCCTCGTTTTGTCTATGTGGCGGTTGATGGTTCAAGAAGAGGAAATCATTTTGAAAAGGAGAGATTGTTAATAGAACAAACTAAAATAGTAATTGATCAGAAAATTGATTGGGATTGCGAAATAAAAAAATTATTTCAGAAAGAAAATTTGGGTTGTGCATTGGGTGTTTCTACGGCAATTTCTTGGTTTTTTCAAAATGTTGAACAAGGTATAATTTTGGAAGACGACTGCTTACCCTCTGAAAATTTCCTTTTTTTTTGCGAAAAAAATTTAGAAAAATATAAGTTTCATAATAAAATATTTCAAATAAATGGAATTTCATATTTCGAGAAAAATTTGAGAATTAGTAAGACTTTTTATTTTTCTAGTTATGGACATATATGGGGGTGGGCAACATGGAGACGTGCATGGAATAAGTTTAATTTAAATATTGTTGATTCTGATCAAGTTATTCTTGATTCTATTAAGCATCTTAAAATTCAAAGTATTAAATCCTATTGGTTTACTATTTTTATTAATCAACGATATAAATCAGTTGATACTTGGGACTATTCTTGGCAGTATACTATTTTGAAAAACAAAGGTCTATGCATATATCCGTTTAATAGTTTAACTGAAAATATTGGATTTGATAAATATGCTTTACATACAATTTCGAAACCTCCTTATGTTCAATTGATTAATCACAACTATAAAATAAAAAATATGAGTGGTTTAATTAATTTTAAATTAATAAATAATTATTTGGACTATATAAATTTTAATCGTGCTTTTCGTCGAAAGGACATGAAAGTCTTTAAATTTAATTCCTTTTTACGATTTATAAAATCTTTTTATTTTGATAGATAAACTTTTAATTATCGGCTCCAGAGGATTTTTAGGTTCGAATTTTACAAATTATTTTAATAATAAAGAAATTAATGTTTTTTCTTGTGACTTTTTAGCTAATACGAATCAGAGAAATTATTTCAAAGTTGATCCATTTAATTCTGATTACATTGAAATCTTTGAAAAACAGCAATTTGATTTAGTAATAAATTGTGTTGGTTCTGCAAATGTTGGCGCTTCGATAGAGAATCCTTTTTTTGATTTTGATTTAAATGTAACTGTAGTTTCCAAGATTTTAGGTGCAATTTATAAAACCAATCCCCAAACAAAGTTCATTAATATTTCTAGCGCTGCAGTTTATGGAAATCCAAAAGTTTTGCCAATTAGACCCGAATTTGCAGAAAATACAAGATCAATTTCACCCTATGGAGTGCACAAACGTTTATCAGAAATTTTGCTAAAAAACTATTATGATTCATTTGAAATTCCAACGTGTTCATTGAGAATTTTTTCCGCATATGGTAATGGTCAAAAAAAATTACTAATGTGGGATCTTTTGGAAAAGTTTTTACATAACAAATCAAAAACAGTTGAACTTTTTGGAACTGGCAATGAAACTAGAGATTTTATTCATATTGATGACATTATTCAGCAGTTAGAACTAATAATCGAAAGTGCTCCATTTAAGGGCGAAGCAATTAATGTGGCTAATGGGGTTGAAGTTAAAATTGGCGAAGTAGCTAATCTATTTAAAATTACTTTGAATTCTGATAAATCGATCGTATTTAATAATTTAACCAGAAAAGGTGATCCTCTAAACTGGTGCGCGGACATTACTCAATTGAATAATTGGGGATATTTACAATCAGTTACTTTACAAGACGGAATACAGAGATTTATAGAATGGAATTGCGAAAAAAATTAGGATTAATATTCTCAAATAATTCACAATGGATTGGTGGCACCTATTACATTATCAATTTAATTTATGCTTTGTCTATACTGGAGGATAGTGTAAAGCCTGAATTGCTTATTTTATCCAATCGCAAAGACTTTGATTATTTATTAAGCCAAGTAGAATATCCTTATATTTCGTTTGAGTTAATGGATGAAAATCCGCAACAGTTTGTTGGAAAATTGATTAATAAAGTTTTTAGAAGATTATTAGGTAAAAAACTAATCACTCGTCGTATGAGTGCAGAAGTAGATGCCATTTTTCCGTTTGAAAAGAACAATTTTTTCGCAAATATTCCTTTAGAAAAACAGATTTATTGGATACCAGATTTTCAAGATAAACAATTGCCACATTTTTTCACAAAAGATGATTTGGAAAAGCGAGATAAACGAAATTCATGGATTGCATATCATTCAAAAAAATTGGTGGTCAGCAGCAATGCCGTTTTAAATGATTTAGAATTGTTTTATCCTGATTATAAAACAAAGGTCCAGGTCGTGCATTTTGCAGTAACTCATCCCCAATTCGAGCATTTGAATATTGACGAGTTAAAACAGCAATATCTATTACCTAATGATTATTTTTTTGCGCCTAATCAATTTTGGGCTCATAAAAATCAGATTACAATTATAAAATCTGTATTAGAATTAAAAAAACAAGGAATTGAAATAACAGTTGCTTTTTCAGGTAAGGAAAACGATAATCGAAATCCTGATTATTTCCCTAATTTGAAAAAGTTTGTAATTGAAAACGACTTAACTCAAAATGTAAAGTTTCTAGGATTCTTGGATAGAGAAGTACAACTTCAATTGATGAAAAATGCAAAGGCAATTATACAACCATCATTGTTTGAAGGATGGAGCACCGTTATTGAAGATGCAATGGCAATGAATCAAACAATTATTGCAAGTGATTTGGAAGTTAACAAAGAACAGCTTGGTATTGAAGGAATATACTTTGAGCGCAATGATCATATAGATTTGGCCAAAAAATTAAGAGAACAATATAATTCAATTCATAAATATAATTACATCCAGAAAGTTCAAAATTTTGCGTTAGAAATTTTAAAAATAAATGAATAACATTCCGATAATTAGTATTATCACAGTTAATCTAAATAATTTGCCTGGACTACGACTGACAGCGAATTCGTTGCCACAAGGTTATGATTATGAATGGATATATATTGACGGTTTGTCAAATGATGGTAGTAATGATTTTGTTAAAAATTTGAAAAGAAAGCCTGATAAAATAATTATTGAAAAAGACAATGGTATTTATGATGCTATGAATAAAGGAATAGATTTAGCTACAGGCAATTATATTTGGTTCGTTAATTCAGGTGACAAAATTGACGATGAATTACAATTTCAAAAAGTATTTACAATATTGGAAAAGGGTGAATTTGATTTGTTTTATGGCAACTTTAAGTTATACGACAATGGAGTGAATAAGTTAGTTGTTCAAGATAAAAAAGTAGATTTTCCCTGGTTGATTAGTAAAACATTGAACCATCAAAGTTATATTTTGAAGTCAATTTATTTAAAAGAAAAAAAATTTAATTTAAATTATAAAATTACTTCAGATTGGATTCAACTATTTGAAAGTTTTAGGAATTCAAATTTAAAGATTTGTTATTTTCCATATTCAATGGTAGTTTATGATAGAAATGGTTTAAGTTATTTAAACAACGAATTAAGGTTAAATGAGCGTAATTTATATTTAAAATCTATTTATTCGGAATGGGAATTGGTGAGTTTAATAAAATTTTCAAAACTTCGCAATCGAATTTATTATTTTGATTTGATCCAGAATTTAGAAAGTCCATATATAACAAAGATTATTTATATTTTGTTGAAATTTAGGAATGTTATCAGAAGAAAGTAAATTAGTCTCAATTATAATTCCATATTTTAATAGAATAAAGTATGTTAATAATGCAATAAATTCAATCTTAAATCAAACTTATAGGAATTGGGAAATAATTCTTATCGATGACTCAAGTAATGAAGAAGGTGTAATTCAATCTCAAGATAAAAGAATTCATTATTTCAGAAATCGCACGAATTTGGGTCCCGGCGCATCAAGACAAAAGGGATTAGAATTATCCTCTGGTGAAATGATTTGTTTTTTAGATTCTGATGACGTTTACTTGCCAACATTTTTACAAAAAAATCTGGAAATACATTTTGCTAATAATTTGAATTTGGCTTTTTCATATTGTATAACTAATTGGGAAAATGGAAAAACTTATAAGTCATCTAATCATAAATATGTTAATATTTTACCCTATCTATTAACCTCAAATAGACCATGGCATACAAGTTCATTGTTTTGGAATAGGGAATTTATCACAAAATGGCACATAGATATCAGAACTTGGGAAGATTACCTATTCGAGTTTGAAGTTGCTTTAGGAAATAACAATATAGAATTTTTGGACGAAGTCCTGTGTATTGTACATTTGGATGAAGAGAATGGACTTTCACAAAATGCTGAAAAGAAAGACGGAGTAACAGATAGGTTAAAGGCTTTGGTTTACATGCAGCAAAAGTTGAATAAAGTTGAAATTGTAAGCAGAAAAGTACTTATAAGGAATATAAAAAATCGCATAAATAAGGAATTAATTAAATTATCTAAAATAGAAATTAAATTTGATAATTATTTAAACGAACTAAAAAAATTAAATTTGATTAAAAATCCCTTACATTTTTTTTTGTTAAAAATTAGCTACGGAAATGTGGGATTTTATAAAATAATAATGAGAGTGTTTAGTTGAAAAAAATCAAATTATTATATTTAACAAATAGTTTAGACGCTTATTCTGAAACATTCATTCATAATACAATAAATCAGTTATTAAAAATTGAATATATTGATTTAGATATTAAAACGCTTCATAAGAGTAATGTATATTTTTTCAGATTTCAGTTTATCTTTTGGTTTTATAATTTTTCCAAAAAATTCAATTTAAGGTTTATAAAATATTTTATTTTGGATTTTTTATTTAATAAAAATGCAAACTACATTTTTATAGATTATGGCAATAATGCTTTTGAATTTTATGATTATCTGGAAAAGAGAAATAGAAAAATCATAGTTCATTTACATGGTTTTGACATCAGCAAATTATTATTCGCCTCAAAATACAGAAATTTTTTAATTAAATTTTCGCAAAAGCATAGATTTATCGTTCCTTCGCAATTTAGTGCAAATAGGTTAGTTACATTGGGTTGTATTAAAAATAATATTAAAATTATACCTTATGCTTTTTTGGGATATTCGGAATTGAATTTTCTTAAAATATCGGAATATAAATATGATTTAGTTTTTGTAGGTAGATTTGTTTCCAAAAAGGATCCCAGAATTTTAATTTATGTTTTAAATGAAATAACAAAAAAAATGCCTAACGTGAAACTATTGATGATTGGTAATGGATATTTATTTAATGATGTAATTGATTTGGTGAGTAAATTTAAATTAGATGGAAATGTTAAATTAACAGGTGAACAAAATCATAATCAAGTGTTGAGATATTTGAAAAATTCAAAAATTTATGTCCAACATTCTGTTACCTCTGTAGATGGAGATCAAGAAGGCTTTCCAAATAGTATTGTTGAAGCTTCTGCGCTAGGATTACCTGTGGTTTCTACAGTTCATGCAGGAATACCAGAAATTATATTAAATGGCCAAAGTGGTTTTCTAGTTCAAGAATATGATTATATGATGATGGCTGAGAAGATAATTCAGTTGCTTTCGAATGAGAAATTGAGAATTCAATTTGGAAATTTTGGTAGAAATTTTATAAAAGAAAAATGTGACCCAGACAAAAGGATTGCGGCTATTGAACAATTATTGAATGTTTGATTTTTTTAAATATATCCAACCACTTTGGTATTATCGATTGGCTTTTCAATCACCAAATTATGGTGAATTGAATACTTTATTTGCTGATAATTTCGAAAAATTATTTGAAGATAATCGATATTCAAGCGTAGATGCAAAGAATATGGATAGGGCATATAGGGCCTTGCAATTGGGTATTATTCCTAGAAGCCAAGTTTCGTATACCAAGAAAGTTAGTGCTAACACCGTTTTACATCGCTACGACAATTATAAATTTGTGGCTAAATATTTTGGTAAGGCCAAATTGGTTTATGTATTGATATTGAGAATACTATGTTTGAACAATCCAATTTTGGAAATTCTAGGATTTATTCAAGCTTTAAGAATAAAAAGAATTGACATAACATTAAATCATAAAGTGTATTCAGATTTTGAAACTTTTCAATCTCCATTGATTCAATCGAATCCGTTGATTACGGTGGTGATTCCAACATTGAATCGTTATGAATATTTGAAAGACGTTTTGAGAGATTTAGAAGCCCAAGATTATCAACACTTTGAGGTGATAATATGTGATCAGTCGGAAAATGTCCCTCAGAATTTTTATGAAGGTTGGAAATTAAAGATTCAATTAATTAAGCAAGAAGAAAAGGCTTTGTGGTTGGCAAGAAACACGAGCATTAAGATGGCAAAAGGGGAGTTTGTTATATTAACGGAAGATGATGTATTGCTGCCTGCAGATTGGATTACAAATCATTTGAAATGCTTGGATTACTTTAATTGTGATATTTCCGCAGGAGTATTTTTTCCAAAAGGGAAAAAATTAGCACAAAATCAGTCGTTCTTTAAATTAGCGGATCATTTGGCTACCGGGAATGTTTGCTTTAGAAAAAGTGTATTTAACAAAATAGGTTTGTTTGACCGGCAATTTGAAAAACAGAGAATGGGCGATGGAGAATATGGCTTGAGGTCCGTATTAAATGGTATTAAATCTGTTTCAAATCCTAAATCATTTTGTATCGATATAAAGGCACCAACAGGTGGTTTGAGGCAAATGGGAAGTTGGGATTCATTGAGGCCAACCAAATTATTTGCACCAAGACCCGTACCTTCAGTTTTATATTTGGCGCGTAAATATTTTGGAAATGAATCCGCTGTTTATTATTTGATTCAAAACATTCCTTTTTCATTTATTCCATACAAGTTCAAGAAAAGTAAAGGTTTGAAATTGATGTTTATTTTGATTTTACCCGTGTTACTGCCCCTGATGTTTATCGTAGTCTATAAAGCATGGAATAGGTCCAGTATTATGTTAAAAGAAGGGTCAAAAATTGAATCTTTTAATTGATTGAAATCTATTCTGCTCATATCTTCAGAATTCCCGCCAGGTCCAGGTGGTATTGGATATCATGCTTATTCGCTCAGCTTTTCACTGCATAAAATTGGATATAATGTTATTGTAATGTCACCAGCTGATTTTGTTTCTAATTCAGAAGTTGAGGATTTTGATCTTGACCAAAATTTTAAAATTATTCGATATCCGAGAATTGGTTGGAGAACGTATTTCAATCGATGGAAATTAACCAAGGAAGAATTAAAAAGGAATGAATATTCATCAGTTATTCTTACGGGTAAATTCTCTTTGTGGCAAGGATGGATGATTAAGAAATTTTTCCCAAAACAAAAAACAGTTGCCGTACTCCATGGTTCTGAAGTAAATTTAAAGAACTTGTTGTTGCGTAAATTTACGCTTATCGCAATAAATTCATCAGATATTATTGTTGCTGTTTCTCGATTTACGAGGGACATTTTGCCCAAGTGGATTTTGAGAAGCCGACAAATTGAGGTAATACCCAATGGAATTTTTTTGATTCAAAATGAAATCAGAGACCATTCAGTTCTTCTTGACGGTTCACCAAAATTAATTACTGTGGGGCATGTTTCGCCAAGAAAGGGCCAACACAGGGTGATAAAGGCATTGCCAAAAATGTTGGAAAAGTATCCAAAAATCAAGTATCATATTGTTGGCCGACCTGTAAATCAAAAGAAATTGGAGGATTTGGCAAAAGATTTGGGGGTGTTTGAAAACATTCAATTTCATGGTAGAATTAAGAACCACCAAGATTTGCAATTTTATTATGAAGATGCGGATATTTTTATGTTATTGAGTGAAAATCAAGATGATGGGGATGTGGAGGGCTATGGCATTGTTGCATTGGAAGCCAATGAGCGCGGTTTACCTGTCATTGGTGCGAAATTTTGCGGTGTAGAGGACGCAGTAAGTCATGGTCATTCTGGATTTTTAGTTGATGGTAACAACATTGATGAAATTTGTAGTGCTGTTATTGATTGCATGAACCATCGTGAGGAATTAAAAGTGGGAGCAAGAGAATGGGCTGTGAAGCATCAATGGAAAGAGATTGTGAAGCAATATGAGGCTTTGATACAATGAGGAAGTTGGTCATCATATCGCATACGGAGCATCAAATCAATGAGGATGGGATTTATCTAGGATGGGGTCCCACAGTAAATGAAATTAATTATTTAAGCAATCATTGGGAAGAAGTTGTCCATGTAGCATGCTTGGAAAAAAATGTTGAGGCAAGAGGAAGTTCTGTTGGTTATTCAAATAACAATATTCGATTTGTACCAATACCTACATTTGGGGGAAAGAAACTTTGGCAAAAGTTGGATATAATTTGGAAAATGCCGCTGATATTATGGAAAGTTCAGAAATCATTGAAAGGAGCTAGTCATGTCCAATTGAGGGTACCCATGGGTATAGGGATTTTTTTGATACCATATTTCGCTTTAAGAAGAAAATCCAAGTATATTTTTTGGGTAAAATACGCCAACAACTGGGGTTCAAATAATGTCCCCTTTGGTTATAGAATGCAACGGTGGTTATTAAAAAAGAATATTACAAGATGTAGAGTTACCATCAATGGGTTTTGGCCAGATCAACCGAAACATTGTCTATCATTTGAGAATCCTTGTTTGACAGAGGCGGACATAATGAATGGTCAAAAAATCATTGAAAACAAAAATTTTAATCCTCCATTTCATGTTGTTTTTGTTGGCAGGATAGATGAGCGCAAAGGTGTTGATATTATTATAGAGTTTATATTAAAGGGAAAGCCTCAAAACATTGGATTTTTTCATATTGTAGGAGAGGGTGAGTTAAAATTACAGCTGGAACAAGCATTGAAAGAAAAGGCAATTGAATATGAATTTTACGGTGGATTGAATCAAAAAGAATTGTTTGAAATTTTGTCAATTTCACATACAATTTTACTTCCTTCAAAATCTGAAGGATTTCCCAAGGTTTTGGCGGAAGCAGTGAATTTTGGTTGTATTCCAATTGTAAGTGAAGTGGGAAGTATTGGTCACTATTTCAAAAACGGAATAGAGGGATTTATTTTGGGAAAAATAAATTGTAATGAATTAACCAAATCGTGGGAAAATTTTAATGACTTAACCAAAGAGAAAAAGGATAGTTTTATTTTTGAAAGCAATAAATTGGCACATATGTTTACTTTTGAAAAATATTTAACTAATTTAAAAAAACGGGTAATTAATGGTTTTTGAGAGTATAGTATCAAATAAAAGAAATCTTTTTTGGACAATTTTTCATGTTGTATTGGGATTTGTTTGTACCCTTACACCATTTGCATTGATTGGTTGGTTCTATTTCATTTTGATTACGAATATTAATAAAGGAATTTTTTTATTAAGACAAGGAAAGGCTATATATTTTATTACTTTATTTTCTTATTTAATTTCATTTGAGGTATTAGATAGAATGGCTAAAACTTCACCTTATATACCTTATGAATTGGGAAAATACATGCTGGTTTCAATGGGTATTTTGGGTATTTTTAATTTTGGTATTAGGTCTAAAAAAGGCATATTAATGGCATTATTGGTGACCCCGGCTTTATTTTATGATTTAAGTAAACAACGTGTTTTGGCGGATATAATAAATTACTATTTGGGACCATTGGCGGTAGGATTAGGAATTGCATTCGCCGAAAAGATGAAATTAAAAGAAGATCAGTTAAATTATTTTTTAAAATTAGTTTTTTTTGGTTGTTTATCTTCTTTAGTATTTACCTTTTTTAAAACTCCTGATTTTGAAGAAATTGAATTCACATTGAAGGCACAATTTGAAACTACTGGAGGTCATTCAAGCAACCAAGTTTCTACTTTATTAGGTCTAGGTATGTTTTTATCATTTTATAGTTTTTTCTACAAAAAAAAATTTTCTGGAAGTTTATCATTAGATTTTTTTTTCATGGTTGGATTTACAATTCAGGGCCTTTTGAGTTTTTCAAGAGGAGGTATGATTGTTGGTGGAGTGGGTATTTTATTGATATTATTATTTTTAAATAAAAAATTTAATTTAAATAAAATTTTTATATTAATATTTGGAATTTTTATATTAGCTTGTGTATTTATTTTTACTGACAAATTAACAAATGGAAACTTAATTTTAAGATATCAGGGAGAAACACAAGGCACTTTAATCGGATCAAAGGAAATTACAGTTGATCATTTTGTAACAGGAAGGTTGAGTATTTTCGAAAATGATTTTGAATTATGGTTACGAAATCCAATAATGGGTGTAGGTATAGGCGCATCAACATATATAAGAGATGATGAAAAATTAAAAAAGGTTGCTGCTCATGTTGAATTATCCCGATTATTCGCAGATCATGGAATTTTAGGAATAATTTTTGCTGTTTTATTTTTTGGATTGTTGCGAAATTATAATGAAACAAATTCTATACTTTGGATACTTTTGGTAATAGCAATTTTATCGACATTTCATGCTGCTATGAGAACTTTTGTAACTCCTTTGTTTATTATAATTGGCTCCATGAATCTAAAAACAATCAAAAGTTAATAATTATTGAATTCATATTTATTTATCGGTGCTATAAATTTTAATAAAATTCCATTAGGGGGTGAGGAATATAAAAATCAATTATTAATAGAGAAATTTTTAGAACCACAACAGCGATTTTCTTTTTTGGATACTTATCATTGGAATTACAAACCATATGTTTGGTGTAGATTATTTGTTTATTTGTTTATTTTTAAATTTGATAAAATTATAATTTCTGCATCTTCATTGTCTACATTTAGATTGTTAAAGTTGATCACATTCCTTAAACCATCTTTATTATTCAAAATTCATTACTTTGTAATTGGTGGTTATTTTCCTGAGGGCATAAAGTCTAGAAAGTACAAGTGGCAACTATATCGTAATTTGAGGTCAGTTGTGGTTGAAGGAGAGATGTTGAAAAATCGACTATTAGAATATTCGGAATTAAAAAACATCAAAGTTATTCCAAATTTTAAAAAATTTGATATGCAAAATAATTTTGTAAAATCTAAGTTTTCAATGTTTAAATTTGTTTATATTGGAAGAATATCAAATGCAAAAGGAATCCGGGAAATTATTGAGGCAGTGAAGATTATAAAATCTGAGCATAAAGATTTAAAGTTTGAGGTTGATTTTTATGGGCCAATTGAAGATCATTTTCATTTTCTAGCTGATGAAGGGGTAAGTTACTGTGGTTATTTGGATGTAATGAGCAAACCTGAAGAGAGTTATCAAAAACTGTCTGAATATTCTTGTATGTTATTTCCAACTTATTGGAGAGGAGAAGGATTTCCAGGAGTAATTATTGATGCATTCATTGCAGGTTTGCCCGTAATTGCGACGGATTGGAATATGAATATTGAATTAGTTCGTGAAAATGAAACAGGTCTAATAGTACCAATAAAAAATTCAAGATTACTGGCTAAAGCGATGTATAATATCATACAAAACCCATTGAAATTAGATAAAATGAGGAAAAATGCACTTAAAAATGCAAAAAAATATAATATAGATGAAGTATGGCCACAAATATTAGATATTATTTAATTTATATAATGATATACAAATATTTTATATAAATATTTGTTATTGTTACCTTCAAGATTTTTAATTTCATGACAGGATGTTTTTAGGCGGATTGTATAACTATTTGAAAATACTTATTTTCTATACAATATTCTTAATGCCAAAAGTAGTACATATTAATTTCTGGTTTTTAGTAAATTGTATTAGATTCAGTAGATCGTTCTATTTAATAAAATTGGACAAAATTAGAGGATTTAATGATTTTATTGTTGATTACAAAGGTCAGTGCGTAAAATTAAAGTCTAGATTTTCAGATAAAATTAATTTATCAAATAATTTGTTTACTGATTTTAATGTTGTTGTTGATGTTCCGCGTAAATTATTTATTTTTAACGATAAAATGCAACTTAAGAAATTTGACTTTAAATTAATTCCTGATTTGAAATTTATAGTTAAAGCTAATCATGGTAGTGGTATGAATATTATTGTTCAAGAAAACCAGATACTCGAGAAAAAACAAATAAAAGAAATTAGTCGTTGGTTTAACTTTCCCTCGCATTACGTAAATAATGAAATTCATTATAATTTATTTCAAAAAGGAGTATTTATTGAAGAACTGATTGGTGAGAATGTAACTGATTATAAATTATTCTGCTATCAAGGTAAATGTAGAGTTATTCAACTTGATTTTGATAGATACATCAATCATACAAGAAATTTGTATTCACAGGATTGGGAGTTGTTAGATTTTGAGTTTGTTTATGAAAACAAGTTTATCAATATTGATAAACCAAAACAAATGGATGAAATGATTATATTGTCAGAGAAGATTGCTTCGAATTTTGAATTTGTTCGTGTAGATTGGTTTTTGGTTGAAGATAGATTTTATTTGGGTGAATTAACTTTCCATCCTGAGGGTGGTGTAGGTCCATTCAAAAATAAACAACAAGATATTGATTTTTTAAATTATCTCAAATCTTCTTGAAAATTACTTACTTATATCAATATTTCGGAACACCAAATGGAAGTTGGAGTACTCGTGTCTATGAAATGTGTAAGATTTGGATTGAGAAAGGAGTTGAAGTTACTGTTATAACTTCACCTTACGATAAATCTGATATTTCAATTGACAATCTCGTCGAAAAAACACATTATGAAGGTATTAACTTAATCATCATCAACGCAGGCGATTCAAATCGGTTTGGTTTATTCAAACGTGCATATAGATCCATTTTGTTCGCGATTATATCAACGTACTATGCGATAAAAATAAAAAGTGATATTGTCATTGCAAGTTCAGGTCCCATTACAATTGGAATACCTGGTTTGTTATCAACATGGTTTTCTAAAAAAAAATTGGTTTTTGAAGTAAGAGATTTATGGCCTTCAGGAGCAATTGAATTGGGATTGATTAGGTCTCGGTTTGTAAAATGGTTTTTTTTAAAATTTGAAGCACTTTGTTATCGTAGAAGTGAATTGGTAGTTCCATTGAGTATGGGTATGGAAGAACACATTAAATCGCGTTTTCCTGAAGTAGAAACCTTGGTTATTCCAAATGCTTGCGACAATGAGTTATTTAAGATTATAAATGTTGATTTTCAATTTCCTGAATGGTTAAATAATTCAGACAAAGTTCTAATCTACGCAGGATCTTTAGGATTGATGGATGCTTGCGATGAAATCATTCATGGATTTAAACTTGTTGAAAATAAAACCAACGTTAAATTGGTATTTATTGGGGATGGGATTGAAAGAAAACATTTGAAAGAATTAGTAAAAAAGTATCAACTAGACGAGTATGTGTATTTTTTAGGATTAATACCCAAAACAGATGTAGTTCAGTGGTATCATAGGTCGCTTGTTTCTTTTGTTGTTTTTAAGAATTTCCCGATTCTGGGCACTAGTTCACCTAATAAAATGTTTGATAGTTTTGCAGCAAATATTCCAATTATTCAGAATACAAAGGGTTGGATAAGGGAATTGATTAATCATTTTGGAGTTGGAATCAATGTTGAACCTAACAACCCAAAAGAAATGTCAGCAGCGATAGAAACTTTTTTAGAATTAGAAATGAATGATTCAAAGTTTAAAACGAATATAGAACCATTGGCTTTAATTGATTTTGATAGAATTGTTTTGGCGAATAAATATCTAAGCAAACTTAATGAACATCTCTCTCAAGCGTAAAACACATTCAACAAATTTCATTCCTGAAATAGATGGGTTGAGGTTTTTTGCAATTATTACGGTTGTGTTGTTTCATTTAAATACGGCGTTAAGTAGAAATGTTGGCCTGGGTGTTGATCTCGGAATTGCTGCTTTGGGCGGTAAAGAAAGCTTTTTGAATTTGGGTTGGTGGGTAGTGCGTTTAGATCTTGGAGTAAAGGTCTTTTTTGCTATTAGCGGATTCGTGCTGGCACTTCCATTTTTAAGATATGGTGTGTTGGGAGAAGTAAAGAAAGTTTCAATAGGTTCATATTTTATTCGTCGACTTACCCGATTAGAACCCCCATTTGTAATATCATTGATTTTATTTTTGTTTGTTCATTTATTGGTTAAACATGATTCATGGGGAGAGATGGGAAGTCATTTTTTGGCGGGTTTGGTATATTTACATGGATTGATATTTGGTGAACCTAATCCAATAAATCCCGTTACATGGAGTTTGGAAGTCGAAGCGCAATTCTATGTTTTGGTGCCTTTATTATTTTGGATTGTCTTTCAATTGCGAAATCATGGTTTGAGACTTTTGCTCATTGTTTCATTGGTTATCCTTGCGATTTTTGCAAAAAATTATTTTTTTCATGCTGGAGATACAAGGTTTTCTGCGACTATTTTAAGTTACTTTGGAAATTTTGGGGTCGGTATCATTTTTGCGTATTTCTATGTATTAGATAAATCAAATTTTTTTAAATCTAAATCTTCAGGGTATGATGTCTTGGGGTGCGTTGCTATGTTTGGGGTTTTCTACTTTTACAAGCCACAACATGATATCATGAACAATGTAATATTTAACTTGAGTGTGTTTGGTATGATGTTGACCGCATTTAAGGGTAAATTATTGAACTATTTTTACACAAGATCTTGGGTGTATATCATTGGTGGCATGTGTTATAGCATTTATTTGTTGCATTACGCTTTTTTTCATCTTTTGGTTCCATACACTTCGAAATTTAGTTTGGGAATGGGTTACACAATAGATTATGGTTTACAAGTATTGGTAGCAATACCGGTGATGCTGATGGTTTCAACAATCTTTTATGTTTTGATTGAGAGACCATGTATGGATAAAGACTGGCCCAAGAAGTTGATTCATAGATGTAAATAATAGTTTACAACAATATAAATTTAGCGAATGCGCTTCGGCGCATTCTTTTTTTGGTGCATATTTGAAATATGAAAATTCTACTTACTGGGGCATCTGGATTTTTGGGTGGTTATTTATTGAATCACTTTAATTCGTTGGGAATTGAGACAGATACTTTAGTTCGGAAAAATGTGAATTCAATTGTATGTGATTTGGCGAAGGACGTGCCAAAATTAGAAAGTCAGCAAGAATATGATTTGGTGGTTCACAATGCAGGTTTGGCACACAAAGTCCCTAAAAATGAAAGAGAAGCGCAGGCATTCTTTGATGTGAATGCGGGTGGGACGAGGAATTTGTTGCAAGGACTTTTGTCCCTCGAAAAAAAACCAACCTGTATTGTATTGATATCTACGGTGGCAGTGTATGGACTGGAATCTGGTGTTGAGATTACGGAAGATTTCCCGTTGAAGGGGACTACACCGTATGCACAGAGCAAAATTGAAGCCGAGAAATTGGTGCAGGAATGGGCGGAAGAACAGGGTGTGAATTGTGTCATTTTGCGTTTACCGTTGGTGGTGGGAGAAAATGCACCAGGCAATTTGGGTGCCATGGAAAGGGCCATTAAAAAAGGTTATTATTTCAGGTTGGGCTCTGGAAATGCCCGAAGGAGCATGGTGAATGCGGTGGATATTGCGAAACTGATTCCAACATTACTTGATAAAAATGGCATATTTAATCTATGTAATGAGTTGCACAAGAGTTATGCAGAAATTGATACGGAATTGGCTCAAAAACATGGAAAACGTGTCAAACGAATTCCTGTGTGGATGGGTAAAATGATGGCCAAAGTGGGAGATTTTGTGCCCGGATTTCCGTTGAATACTTATCGCTTGACAAAACTTGAGAAAAGTTTGACATTTAGTGATGAAAAGGCGGTTCGCGAATTGAATTGGCGTTCTAGATGATTTGGTGGTTGAACGGATTATTTTGTGAGCGCATTTGGTGGTAGGGTTTTTGCAGGGGATATTTGAAACTTCATGCAGCTGAATCTTCTGGTATCCTTGGTTCTTGGGATTGTGTTGATCAATCTTTACTTTTTGGTTGCAAAAAAATTTGAAATTGTAGACAAACCCAACAAACGTAGTTCTCACCTGGAGCCCACTTTGAGGGGTGGTGGCATTTTGTTCCCGTTGTTGTTTATTGGAATTAGTTTGTACCAACATTGGATGCATGGGAATATTTTACATGTTTGGTTTTTGGTGGGACTTTTTTTGATTGCTGGAATTAGCTTCTGGGATGATGTAAAGACATTGTCGCCAATGATTCGTGTTTTGGTGCATGTAACGGCAGTTGACTTGATGTTTTGGCAAACGGGCATCTTGCAGTTTCATTTTTTCACCATCTTGATTGCCTTCATTTTGGTTATTGGTAGCATCAATGCCTATAATTTCATGGATGGCATCAACGGCATCACAGGGATGTATTCCATGGTTGTGGTGGGTACGTTGTATTATCTGATGCCAAATTTGGGATTAGAATACGTAATGATGGCATTGGTGATTTTTGGATTTTACAATTTCCGAAAGAAAGCTATTTGTTTTAGTGGGGACGTAGGCTCGGTGAGCCTTGCCTTCATCGTGGCCTTTGGCATTTGTAAATTGATGGTTGACACAGGTACCCTCAAATGGATTTTGCTGTTAGGTGTATATGGAATAGACGCTGTTGTGACCATTTTGTACCGTTTGAGTCGCAAGGAAAACATTTTCAAACCACACAGAACCCATTTGTATCAATACTTGGCCAATGAACGCAACATGGGTCATTTGAGTGTTTCTCTGATTTATGCAATCACACAATTGGTTCTCAATGTTGTTGTAGTGAGCAATGGCTTTACAATGGGACTAGTTGCCTTTGCTTTCATTGCCTTGATGTATATGGTTTTGAGGTTAAGGTTGAAGTTGGATTAAATCTTCATTTTGAAGTTATTTTCAACACGGTTTTTTACCAATTCTGAGTTTTCTTTGTTGACAAAGAGGGATCCCCAGATTTCTACAGAGCTGAGTTTGGCAATGAGTTTGGGAGAACATTCTTTGTACATGAGCTCCAAGGAGGTGTTGCTCATGCCGCAGGCGTTTTGCCAGAAGCCGTTTCTGAAAAAGTTGATATCTACTTTGAGTTCGGCTTTTGCATGTCCGTGAACGCCAAATCCAAACTTCTTTTTTAAGGCCAATTCTTTTGGCAAAATGGTAGAAGCATAGTTTCTGGCTACGGCTTTGTCCATCATGAAAGGATGCTTCCAGTTGTACAAGTTATTGGTTTTACCTATTTTGAATTTACCTGGTAGGTTTAATGCAAACTTAATAATTTCTTCATCAAGGAAGGGGAATCTGGATTCAATAGAATGCATCATGCCCATTCGATCGTTTCGCCACAGCAGAGAATGAAGGTGTCTGTGAATCAAGTTCACGGTGATTTTTTGGCACCTAAGGTCTTCTTTTTGTTCATTCAGGAACGAAAACGCATGCATGGCCTCTTGATCCGCGGTTTTTTCTTTGTAGCCGTTTAAATGTTGCTGGATGACTTCCTTTTGCATGTCAACCGCATTGATTCTGAGGTAGCTCGAAAGTCCGGGTATTTTTTTGTAGATGCCGTTGATGAGTTTGTATGGACTTTGTATGAGGTTATCTAATCTGCGTGTGAGCAGCTGAGGGTAACCTAAGAATATCTCATCGGCACCTTCACCTGTGAGAACGGCTTTTACGTTCTTTTCTCTCGCCAACTTTGCCACCCCCGAAAAGGCTACTGAATTGGTGAATAAGGTGATGGGAGTATCGTAATGGTAGGTGGTATCAACAATATCGCGAATGAAGTATTCCGGTAAATAATGGTATTCGTTGAGGGGTGATTTTAAATGTTGAGCGAGTTTTTGAGCAGACTGAAACTCGGAGTATTTGCCCACAACATTGGCAGTAAACAATTGCAGATGGTCTGATTCATTTGCAGTTGCTGCAACGAGTGAAGAGTCAAGTCCCCCAGAAACAAAAGCGCCCATTGGAGCATCAGAAACGGCCATTGAGTCAACGGATTGTTTGAAAAGGTGAGCAAATTCATCGCGAATTTCATTTTGGCTCTTTTTTTCACGGTTTCTGTAGGCTGTTTCATCGGCCCAATCTTGAAGCGCAAACCATTGGTGGTCTGTTATTTCTAAAGTTTGGGTATTGATGTTTAGGTAATGCCCAGGTTCAAGTTGTTTGATTTGTTTAAACGGAGAAATATGTCGTTGTGTTTCATACACTCCATAATATGCTTGAGCGAGGTAGTGCATGTTCAAATCAAACATGCCTAAATCGGTACACAGTGCTTTAATTTCTGAAGCAAACAGGATTTGGTTGTTGATGTTTGCGTAGAAGAGGGGTTTAATGCCAACTCGGTCTCTTGCCAGAATGACGCTGTTTTCTTGGATGTTGTACCAAGCAAAGGCGAACATACCGTTTATTTTGGTAAGCGTTTTCTCAACTCCCCAATGGTTGAGGGCTTGAAATAACACTTCAGTATCTGATGAGGTGTGAAATGGTATGTTGAGTGCACTGAGTTCGGTACGAATGGCTTTCCAATTGTAAATTTCACCGTTGTAAACGAGGCTGTAGTGTTCGTTTTTGAATGGTTGATTGGCGTTTGTGGAAAGGTCGAGCAAACTGAGTCTGTTGTGTGCAAATCCAACATTGTTGTTGGTATAAAACCCTTGTGCATCGGGGCCACGGTGCTGCATGATATCACTGATCAATTTGAGTTGATTTTGGTCAACCAAATCGTTTGAATGTGTGATGATACCTGCTATGCCGCACATGGGAGTTTAGGGTTGAGGGTTTATTGTTTAACGTTTGTTTTTATGGATGAAATTTCCAAAAAGTTTGTGAAGATACGCAAAGGAATTGAGAGAATTGAAACATTTCTGTGACAAAACTAAGGGGTTTTGGTTTAATTTTTTGTAGACAAAATTCAGTATACCAGAATTTTGGTATGCAATTTTGGTGAATGGTGAGATTTTCTTAGTTTAGTTCATTTCGTCCCGAAAGCTTTCGGGAGGCTTATGGGCTTAATGGCTTATTGGTTGATAAGATTATGGGGTGATAAGATTATAGGATTAATTTTATTGGAAGTTTCAATGTTTATTTGATCGTAATATTTAAGGAAGCCCATAATCCCATAATCCCATAATCTAATAATCCCTTTTTGTATCTTTGTACCATGAAAATTTTAGTTACCGGTGGGGCGGGGTTTATTGGTTCGAACTTGGTGGAGTCGTTGTTGAAGCGCGATGACGTACAGTTGGTGAGGGTTTTAGACAATTTGGCTACAGGTCATTTGAGCAATATACAGCCGTTTCTTGGTCATGCTAGATTTGAATTTATTGAAGGCGACATTCGCAATTACAGCGATTGCTTGAAGGCCTGTGAGGGTATCGATGCGGTGAGTCACCAAGCGGCGCTTGGTTCTGTGCCTCGGAGTATTGCCGATCCGATTGCTTCGCACAATGTGAATGTGAACGGATTTTTGAATATGTTAGAGGCGGTTCGCGCTTGCGGCATCAAACGCTTTGTGTATGCTTCTAGTTCTTCGGTGTACGGAGATTTGAATGAATCGCCAAAGGTGGAAGTGCGCGTGGGCAAAGTTTTAAGTCCTTACGCAGCCACAAAAATGGCCAATGAATTGTATGCCGAGGCCTATGCGAAAAACTATGGTTTGAGCATAGCTGGGTTCCGTTATTTCAATGTTTTTGGTCCCCGACAAGATCCTAATGGTCCGTATGCGGCGGTGATCCCCTTGTTCATGAAGGCGGCGTTAACGAATGTCCCTCCAACCATCAACGGTGATGGAAGCATCACGAGGGACTTTACACCGGTGGTGAATGTAGTGAACATCAACATATTGGGATTGATGGGTAATTTGGATGAGGGAAGGCATTATGTTTTCAACGTTGCGTGTGGTGCCACCACAGATTTACTGAGTATTTGGAACATGATCAAAGAGATCACTGGCAGCACAGTAGATCCGGTGTTCGGCCCAGTAAGAAAGGGCGATATTTTATTCAGTTTGGCGGACGTGTCGCATGCGAAAGAGGTGTTGGGGTATGAGCCGGATGGGGATTTGAAGCTGGCGCTTAAAAATCTATCGGAATACCAATAGTTTTAAAGTTTAGGGTTTAGAGTTTAGGGTTTAGGGTTGGAGTTAAATTGAGGCAGAGCTTTAAGCATTAAACTTTCAACTATAAATTTTGATTTTATTGGCAAGGTCAATAAAATATTCAGTGGACCAAATATCGAGAGCTTCTGGATTGGGAATAAAACGAATAATGTCTTGTTTGGCATCTTGTATATTTGTTTTTAGTATTTTATTGGTGATTAATGAGATGATTTGTTGTCGGTTAATTTCGCAACTAGAAATATGATTACTTTCATTGGCTCTATTGAGAAAGTGTTTCAAATTGAGAGGAATGTTATTTCTGACATACCATTCTAAATCATACCAATCACGTCCTTTTACTCTATTTTTCCATTGTCTAAACAACAGGGCATGTAATTTTCCTGCGAAAAGATCTTCTTTTACCATACAATTCACATAGAATGAAAATGGTTTTAATAGGAGGAGATTTTCTGTTGTAAATCCTAATGGTGGGGTTGTGTCAATTTCTAATTTAATTTTTAGTTTAGGTGTTAAATTAAAAGGCAATTGATATGTAGTTTCTTCAAAAACCAATTCACTCCAAAGGGTTTCAGATTTTAGAAAAGCTGAATCAATATTTGTTTTTGTAGATTTTATTTTTTGATGGATGCTTATATGTATTCCTACTGATTCAAATTCTTTTTTGATGGAATTGAAATAAGGTTGAATTTCAAATTGATTGTTTTTTTGTAACAGCGAAAAATCGAGGTCTTCTGAGAATCTGTCGAGACCATGAAATATCCTTAATGCAGTACCTCCATAGAATGCGGCTTGTTGAAAGAAGTTAGTTCGATATAAACCTGCAAGTGTTATTTCTTGCATGATTTCTCGAAGCGCTTGTTCATTTTCTTCCAGTGATGTACAGTTGTATGATTGGAGCCATTCTTTTATCATAAGCTTTTTAGTGTTTGATATATGTGCATAATGCTGGTTTTTTTTGGGCAGAAAGGAAGCCATTCAACTATTTTTTGTGCATCAAGATTTTTGAGGGATTCTATTTCAATCCTGAGATCATCGATTAAGTAGTCAATGGTTTGTTTTTGACTCCTTAAATTTAAATTTGATGTATGTATAATTTTATCAATCAATGATTTTTCGGGTGAGGCAATCAATATGTTTTGATTTTTTTTAATTGAGATAGTAGTTATTCCAAGACTATAATATGGTGTTGGTAAATGATAGTAATGAAATGATCCGACAGGTGTTTGAAAATTTGTTGTTCTTTTAGTCGTCATAGCTGTACATGAATACACTTTTTCCGGTGTTAATCCCCAAAAGAACAATGCACTTTCCAAAGAAATATAACTTGGTCCGTAGAGATGGTTTGAGATTGTGAAGGTTTCAGGTTTATTTGTATTCAAAATATCCCCGAGAATATAGAGACCTCGTTTTATTTGTATGAGGTATTTTTTTTTAACCAATGAATCAATTTTGTCATATGGACTTGAAAAATCCTTAAAAATATTGAGAAGTAAAGATGTTGTGATTGGTTGTTCTGCATAGTTGAGCAGACTTAATACTTCTTTCATTTGTCAAAAATAAACAAATAATTCGATAAAATATAGAATTAGTTGTTATAATTTGTCATTGTTTTAGGCTTATAAGCCTATAATCTCACTATCTAGTGAATTTTTCCATTCCAAAGTTGTTGAAGAAATTCATGGACCGGTATAATTCGAATATTTCCAATTTGGCGTTCGAATGGTTCATTTGCGATTTAATATAGTTGTAAAAATATCTGAATAATTTAAAGTACCACTTTAGATTTATGGTTTACAGTTTACAGTTTAAAGTTAGGGTTTAAGGTTGGGGTTAAATTGAGGCAGAGCTTTAAACATTAAACTTTCAACTATAAACTTTGATTTCTGGCTCAAATATCCCTCAAAAACAATCAAAAAACGGAAATATGAGCTATATTTTGTATTTTTGTGAGCCACAAAATTATGGGTACAGAAATGCAACAGCGGAAATATGCAATACGAGAGAAGGTTTTGCAATTTATTGATGCTCATGGTGGTGTGTCGTCGAAGGATATTTTTGATGCGGCCAAGTTGGGTGTAAGTTATGCCACTACCAAAAGGATATTGCAGGTTCTCTCGGAGGAAAATTTGGTATATACATCTGGGAATGGCAAAGGTACGAAGTACCATGTGGATTCAAATTTCCAGTTGGTGGTGGCCGTTGATGTGGATGATTATTTTAAGTTAGAGGCCGATGAGCGGTCGATTTTAAGGACGTTTAATTTTTCATTGTTCGATAAAATTGAGCAGTCGGAAATCATTTTCACCGAAGCAGAGAGGCAGAAATTAGAAAGTCTTCAATTGGAGCATCAACAAAGGGTTGCTTCTTTGTCGGAATACGACTATCGGAAGGAAATGGAACGTTTGGCAATTGATTTGAGTTGGAAATCATCGCAAATTGAAGGAAATACTTATTCCCTGTTGGAAACAGAGCGGTTGCTAAAAGAGAAAACAACGGCAGAAGGTAAATCGAAAGATGAAGCGGTCATGTTGTTGAATCACAAGGAAGCCATTGATTTCATCACAGATCATCCAGATTATGTAACGCCGCTGAGTGTTCAAGCGATTGAAGACATACACAGTATTTTGATCAAGGAATTGAATGTTCCGAAGAATATCCGGAATCACCGAGTTGGAATTACGGGAACAACGTATGTTCCGCTCGATAATGATTTTCAGATAAGAGAGGCTCTGGAGCGAATGTGTTTGGTGATTCAAGGTAAAAGAAATGTTTTCGAAAAGGCATTGTTGTTATTGGTTAATTTGTCGTACATACAACCATTTTCAGATGGCAACAAGCGGACAGCAAGAATTTTGAGCAATGCCATTTTAATTGAAGCTGGAATTTGTCCTTTGTCTTTCAGAACGGTCGATTCCATTGCGTACAAAAAAGCTATGTTAATTTATTATGAGCGCAACAATTTGAGCGCATTCAAGCAGATTTTCATGGATCAATTCGAGTTTGCGGTAAGGAGTTATTTTTGATTCTTTTTTTCCGTATTTTTGCTTTTTTATGAAACACAGAATTCTCAGTTTATTGTTGGCAGCATCGAGTATCCTTTCGTTGCGTGCTGATGAAGGTATGTGGCCGTTGAATTTGCTTAGCAAGATTCAAGACAAGATGCAGGCCCGTGGAATGAAATTATCTGCTGAAGATATTTATTCAATCAATAAATCGTCGGCAAAAGATGCGGTGGTGCGTCTGATGTCGAAGCAAGGCAGAATGTTCTGTTCTGGTGAAATCATTTCATCGAAGGGACTTTTCCTTACGAATCACCACTGTGGTTACGATGCAATTCAAGAGATTGCCACTCCACAAGACAACATTTTGGCGAATGGTTTTTGGGCAAAATCGATGCAAGAAGAGCGTCGCGCAGGGTTCAACATTGGTTTGTTGCGTAAAATTGAGGATGTAACAACTCAGGTTTTCAACGGTGTGGCAATGAATGCGCCTGAAGCTGATCGTTCTGCAAAAATTGCAGCTCAGTTGAACGTGGTTAAAGGGAATTTGTTGAAGGCATTGGGTGAAGATGCAGCGAATTATGTGATTGAAATTACTTCATTTTACAATGGAAACCAGTATTTGGCAATGTATTATGAGGTTTTCCGTGATATTCGTTTGGTAGGAACACCACCGGAGAACGTAGGTAAATTTGGCGGTGAAACCGACAACTGGAGATGGCCACGTCACACTTGCGACTTTTCGATGTTCCGCATTTATGCCAATGGCACCAACAAACCTGCAGATTTTAATGCTGCAAATGCACCATACAAACCGAATCACCATTTTCCAATTTCTTTGAAAGGGGTAAAAGAGGGTGATTTCGCTATGACAATGGGTTATCCTGGTAGAACCACCCGTTATACTTACTCTGAAGGTATCCGTTACCTGGCGGGTAAAGAGCGTCCGATGCGTGTGCAACTTCGCCGCGATATCATGGATGTTTACGAACAGTATATGAAAGCCGATAAAGATGTGCGTTTGATGTATTCTTCAAAATTGGCTGGACTTGGAAACTATTGGAACAAATTCAACGGTGAAGCGAAGGAATTGTCGAAGCCAGAATTCTACCAAAAACGTAAAAGTGCTGAAATTGCTTTCGAGCAATGGGTTCGTGCGAACAACAAGCAAGATGTTTATGGAGATGTAACCAGTTTGTACGATGAAGCATACGCTGGATTGAACAAAGTTGGATTGTATTCTGTGTATTTGCAAGATGGTATTTCTAACAGCGTACCAATGAGTGTTGCAATGTCGATGAAAGGACTTTCAATGGCTTTGAAGGACGCTGATGCGAGCAAAGGAAAAACCGTTGCAAATGCAATGCTTGCTGGTGTTACCGAAATGTACCACGAGTACAATGTGGCTATTGAAAAGCAGGTTTTGGCTGTTGTGTTCAAACACATCATCGAAGATTTGGATCCTACCTATCTTCCGGCTGCCCTTACGAAGCTTTCGCTCAAGCATAAGCGTAATTTTACGGAAATGGCAAACGAAGTGTACGCCAATTCAATGTTCACCGACACTGTGAAATTGAAAAAATTCTTGGCTAATCCTAAGTCAAAGTCCCTCGAAAAAGACCCACTTTATGCCATTACTGCGGGATATCTTGATATCATCACGGTTACATTGAAACCAGTTTTGGGGGATATTAACGACAAATTGAATCGTGCGAATCGTCTTTATATGGCCGCACAATTTGAGATGGAAAATGATAAAGTTTTTGCTCCAGATGCGAATGGTACCATGCGCTTGAGCTATGGTATTATTGAAAGCTATAAAGCGCGTGATGCTGTGAATTACAATTATTTCACCACTGCGAAGGGTATTGCTGAAAAATTCATCCCTGGTGATTTCGAATTCGATGCACCAGAAGCGTTGATCAATTTGATTCGCAAGAAAGATTTCGGTCGTTATGCAGATGCTGACGGTGAATTGCATACATGCTTTTTGAGCAACAACGACATTACTGGAGGTAATTCAGGATCTCCTGTGATCAATGGCAATGGAGAGTTGATAGGAACGGCATTTGATGGCAACTGGGAAGCGATTGCTTCAGATTTCGGTTTCATGCCATCGGTACAACGCACAATCAGCGTTGACATCCGATACACTTTATTCATAGTAGATAAGCTGGGCGGGGCCTCGAACATTATCAACGAATTAGACCTTCGTTAAGAAAAAAAGGATCGTGAAAACGATCCTTTTTTTTGTTTAAAGTTGAGGGTTTAACGTTGAGGGTTTAACGTTTAAGGTTGGGTTGAATCTCGATTGAACTGTAAAACGTAAACATTCAACTCTAATTTACCTTAGTCTAACTCAGAATAGATAGAGTTTTGGCTTTTGTATTCTGGTATGAGTCCTTTTAGGAGAACCACCAAATCTTTGTCGGTGGCGCCATTGAGAGCAGCGGAGCCTAATTTGCCGAATACCGGTAAAATCTCAGTATCGTTGTAGGTTCTTACTTTGGCGATTAGGATTTTAGGATGGTGGGTGGGCAATGTATTTTCGGCATTGCTCAAAAGCTCTTCGTATAGTTTCTCGCCTGGTCGAAGTCCGGTTTCTACAATTTTGATATCGCGGTCAAGTGTAAGTCCGCTCAATTTGATCATTTTTACGGCTAAGTCGTAAATTTTCACTGGCTCACCCATATCAAAGACAAAGATTTCGCCTCCTTTTCCCATTGTAGCTGCTTGGAAAACAAGTTGGCAAGCTTCGGGGATGGTCATGAAATATCGCATGATGTCTTTGTGAGTAACGGTGACGTTTTCGCGGTTTTCAATTTGTTTTCTAAACAGCGGAATGACGCTACCGTTGGATCCAAGCACATTTCCAAAGCGTGTGGTGATGAATTCGGTGCTTGATTTACCGGACATGTTTTGAACGAGTATTTCGGCGGCTCTTTTCGTTGCCCCCATCACATTTGTCGGATTAACGGCTTTGTCTGTCGAGATCATGACAAACTTAAAAACGCCAGTTTTCACAGACATTTCAGCCACGAGTCGTGTTCCTTCAACATTCACACGTACGGCTTCTTTGGCGTTGATTTCCATCATTGGCACGTGTTTATAGGCTGCGGCGTGAAACACCAACTCAGGTTTGTACATGTCAAACACTTCACCAACTCGGTTTTCTCTGGTAACATCGCCGATTACGCCCACTACGTTGCTCATGTTTTTCGGATGTTTTTGCAACTCCAACAAGAAATCATTCATTGGTGTTTCTGCATTGTCGAACACAATTAATTTCGAGGGACAATAGTGTAAAATTTGTCTACAGAGTTCACTGCCAATGCTACCTGCAGCTCCTGTTACTAAGACCCGACGTCCCTCAATAAAATGGCGCAATTGAGGATTCTCGAGGTTAATGGCTGTGCGGTTAAGGAGATCTTCAATTTTCACACGTTTCAACTGATTGCGACTCAAAGAGCCACCGATCCAGTCTTTTACGTTTGGAACCTTATGAAATGTTAGGTTGTAACCCAAGCAAGCATCACCCACTCTGTGGAAGGAAGTACCTGCTTCACTTTGAATGGACCAAATGACTTCGTGAACTTTATTTTTGCGTAAAAAGCCGAGGGAAAATGCTTCATCAAAGGAATAAATTTTGATGCCATCGATACGTTTTCCTACCAATTTGGGATTGTCATCGATAAAACCGACCACTTCAAGGCCTGAATTTCTGTCTTGCTTCACGGCGTTTCTCACGGTAACGCCGGTGGCTCCTGCACCGTAAATGAGCAATCCGACATGACGTTTTGTGGTAGAATGCAGGACATACCTACTGTACATCAGTTTCACAAACAAACGCAGACCGAGCACACCCATGATGAATGAAAAACCTTGTAAAATGAGAAAGGCGATGCTCAAGTTATTCACGTCGAAGATGCCGTAGTAAGCGGCGATTCTGGTTGAGGTATAAGACAAAGATTGTGCTAAGATAGATGCGAGGATGAGTCGAGTAAGGTCTCTCACACCTGTGTGTCGGAAGGCGCTTTGGTAACTGCTAAACAGAATGAACGAAAATCCGTAGCACAATTCTAGCAACAACCAAACCTGCAAACGCTGTGGCGAATAAATCTTGTAAAACGAAAAATTTGTAAGCAAAAGAAGGGCAAAGAGGAAGGAAGCTGCAACAATTGTTAAATCTAAAATGAGGATCAACCACACTGGCAAATAGCGTTTGCCGAGCAGTTTCATCACCCAATTTTCCAACAATGTATTCATTTTAATTTCAGAACGTACAAATTTCGTTCCAAAAGTTCAACAAATGACAAATTCCCACAAAAAAAACATGCTATTTACAAAGTTTAATCGGTTTGGGGTTGGGAAGGTTAAACAGATTAAACAGATTAAACAGATTAAACAGATTAAACAGATTAGTAGGGTTAGGGGGATTAGGGGGATTAGGAGGGTTAGGAGGATTAGGGGGGTTAGGGGGGATTAGGAGGGTTATAAGCGTATGGGTTGATAGGCTGTGGAAAGATTTCCCGTTAATCCAATAATCACATAATCCTATAAACCAATTAACTAGATGATTTGAATTTGCAATTTTGCATTCAGTCCAACCTCGATGATTTTTTGTAAAGTAGAAATTCTTATTTCTTTCACATCGTTTTCAATTTTAGAAATGTAATGTCTATCCATTCCACATTTTTCTGCTAGTTTGGACTGTGTAAGTCCTTTGGCAATTCTGGCCTCTTTGATGGTTTTTCCAAGTTTGAAGGATTGGAATTCTTGTTCAAATACATTTCGATTTTCGGTTCCAATGGTGCCAAATTCTTTATCGATAATGTCATCTAATGTTTTGATATTCTTGTTCATATTCTTGTTTGATTTTGTTTGCTTTTTTAATTTCATTTTTGGGAGTTTTTTGCGATTTCTTCTGAAAACAATTCAGAATAACGATGCGATTATTGGTAGAAAAAAAGCATAAGATATGGTATTGATTGTTTAAGTGTTGTATTCGAATTTCATAAATTCCTTTTGTGCTGTGTAAATGTTTGAGATATTCTGAATGAATCCTGGTTTCATTTTCTATGATTTTGAGGGTCCATAGAATTTTCTTTTTTACCTCAATACTTTGAAAATTTAAAAAATCTTCAAAGTAATTTTTATAAAATATGATTTGTCGTTTATGAAAAATTTGCATTGCGAATATACGATTTTGTTGTCTTTTAGTGCAACACTTTTGTTGCATTTTTACAAATTTCCGACAATGTGCCATGTTTATTCGTCTGTTAAACATCTATTTACGTTTACTAAGGTTGTAAGGTTTACAGTTTACAGTTTACAGTTTAATGTTGTGAGGAGAATTTTGGCAGAACCTTAAACAATAAACTTTCAACTTTAAATTTAGGGGTTAATAGGGTTAGGAGGATTAGGGGGGTTAGGGGGGATTACAGTTTATAGTTTACAGTTTAATGTTGTGAGGAGAATTTTGGCAGAACCTTAAACAATAAACTTTCAACTTTAAATTTTAGTAATAACTTTGTTTCATGAAATTAACCATCATTGCTGGGGCTAGGCCCAACTTTATGAAGATTGCACCGATCATTGAGGCTATTGATGTGGCTAAAAAAAACGGGAAGCAAATTGATTATCGTTTGGTTCACACCGGACAGCACTATGACAAGGCGATGTCGGGCAGTTTTTTCGAGCAATTGGGCATCCCAGAGCCGGATGTAAATTTGGAGTGTGGCGGGGGCAGTCAGGCTGAGCAAACTGCGGCTATCATGGTGGCATTTGAGAGAGAATTGCTTGCCAATCCGGCCGATATGGTGTTGGTGGTAGGGGACGTTACGAGCACCATGGCATGTGCCATAGTGGCGAAGAAGTTGCATACGAAGGTGGCCCATGTAGAGGGCGGCATTCGCAGCTGGGATATAGACATGCCGGAGGAGGTGAACAGATTGGTAACGGATGCCATTACGGATGTATTTTTCACAACGTCGGAAACTGCGAATCGTAATTTGAGGAATGCGGGTTTTGCAGATGATAAAATAGTTTTTGTGGGTAACACAATGATTGACACATTGTTAAAGCACCGTAAGAATTTTGTTGCACCGGCGTTTTTTATTTCTGAGGGACTTTTACCTAAGGAATATTATGTGATGACATTGCACAGACCATCGAACGTGGATCATCAAGAGCAATTGACGCAATTATTTGATGTAATAGAAACAAAATTAGCGGGAAGCAAGGTGATTTTTCCGGTTCATCCAAGAACGAGAAAAAACATGGAATTGTTTGGTATAAGTCCGAAGAATGTATTGATGGTAGATCCATTGTCGTACTTTGAATTCAATTATTTGGTAGAGAATGCGAGGGGTGTGATAACGGATTCTGGTGGAATCACGGAGGAAACAACGGTGATGGGAGTGCCATGTATTACGATGAGAAACAGCACTGAGCGTCCGGAGACTTGTGAAATTGGAACCAATGAATTGGTAGGAACAGACCCAAGAGATTTGGCGGCGGCTTTGGAAAAATTACAGTCGGGCAATTGGAAGTCGGGTTCAATTCCACCGTTGTGGGATGGTAAAACGGCTACACGGATTGTGGAGTGGCTGGAGGGTTTAAGGTTGAGGGGATTATAGTTTGTGGCTGATTTTTTGGAATTCGGTGAAGAAAGTTGTTGTGATTAACTCTAGCAATTGGTTTTTCATCAAAATAGTTTTTGTTTTTCGATTATATGATAGAATGTTTTTTCCTCGTATGTCATTTTTCTTCGACAGGAAATATTTGAATATCAATTCTTTCGTCGTACATTTTTTGATACTTGACAGTTAGGTCCATTTTTTTTTGCCATGTTCTCAATGAGTCATTTGGACAAACCCATAAAATATCAATATCTCCACCTTTCCTGGCTATATTCACCATTGAACCGAACAAATATATATCTCTCGGTAGTCCTTCAAAGATCTTTGTAAGAGCTGAAAATTGATATTTTTTTAGTCGGTTCAACATTGTGAGATACAAATATAATTCATTTGATGTTTATAAAAGTTTATAAAGGTTTATAAAGGTTTATAAGGGTTTATGGAACTGTAAAACTATCATCGATAAACTTTCAACTTTAAATTTAGATGATTTTTATTTGCAGTTGAGCATTTAATCCAATTTGTATAATTTTTTGTAATGTGGAGAATCTAACTTCTTTTACATCATTTTCTATTTTGGATATGTAATGTCTGTCGATACCGCATTTTTCTGCAAGTTTTGATTGAGTGAGTCCTCTTGCAATTCTTGCTTCTTTAATTGTTTTGCCTAGTTTGAAGGATTCAAATTCTTTTTCGAAATTCTCTCTGTTTTCTGTACCACTTGGTCCAAATTCATTTTCAATGATTTCATTGAGTGTTTTGGTATTCTTGTTCATATTCTTGTTTAATTTTATGCGCTTTGGTAATTTCTTTTTGTGGTGTTTTTTGAGTTTTCTTTTGAAAACCATTCATGATAACCATACAATTATTTAAAGTAAAAAAGCAAAAAATTCGAAATTGGTTGGTTGAACTACGTATCCTAATTTCATAGATTCCTTTTGTGTTTTTTAAATGCTTTAGGTATTCGGTATGTATTCTTGGTTCGCTCTCAATGATTTTAAGTGTCCACAGTATTTTCTTTTTTACATCAAGATTTTGAATTTTTAAAAATGATTCAAAATAATTTTTGTAAAAAATAAGTTGTCTGTTTGTATGTGTTGTATCCATTGCGAATATAAGATAATTTGTTGTCTTTTAGTGCAACATGATCATAATATTCACAAATTTCATGTATCAGCAATTATAGACTCGTGTCTTAAACGGGTAGATACGATTATAAAGGTTTATAAAGGTTTATGAGGGTTTATAAAGGTTTATGAAGGATGTTTATAGGGGGTTATAAAAATTAGAGTGATTAGAGTGATTCGATTATAACGCAGAAACTACAATTGTAAACGATAAACTTTCAACTGTAAATTTAAGGTTTAGGGTTTAAGGTTGAACTTAGATTTTGGTAGAACTTTAAACTGTAAACTGTAAACTTTAAACTTTAATTGATAACTTTGCTTCATGAGAATTTCAATTAACTGGTTAAAGGATATTTTACCAACTCATGTGGAAGCGCAAGAAATTGCTGATCGATTGTCGGTTAGTGGATTAGAGGTGGAACATTTGGAGGAATGGCAGAGTCTGAAGGGCGGATTGAAGGGATTTGTCATTGGTGAAGTGCTCACATGTGTGCAGCATCCAAACGCCGATAAATTGAAGTTAACGACAGTGAATATTGGTTCAGGTGAACCTTTGAATATCGTTTGCGGTGCTCCAAACGTGGCTGCTGGTCAAAAAGTTGTGGTTGCAACGGTTGGAACAGAAATCCACATTAAGGGCAAAGAACCTTTTGTGATTACCAAATCAAAGATTAGAGGAGAGGTTTCAGAGGGAATGTTGTGCGCTGAAGATGAAATGGGCATGGGAACCAACCACGACGGCATTCTGGTATTGCCTTCTGATTCTGTTGTGGGCATGTCGGCGGCCGATTATTTCGGTATCGAAAACGATACGGTGATTGAGATTGGATTAACTGCGAATAGGGGTGACGCAGCCTCACATTTGGGTGTTGCACGAGATTTGGCAGGTTTGCTTGGTTTGAGTGTCCCTCAAAAAGACATTCTTCAGTTGCCTGAAAGTGGTTTAAAAGAAGCGATAACCGTTGAAAATGGAGATTTATGTGAACGTTATTTTGGTATCAAGATTGAGGGTGTGAAAATAGCGGCATCTCCAATTTGGTTACAGAATCGATTGAAGGCCATAGATATAGAGCCTAAAAACAATGTAGTTGATGCTACAAATTATATTTTGCATTCTGTAGGTCAGCCGGTACATGCGTTTGATGCCGATCAATTGGCGGGAAACATTGAAGTGCGTTTGGCTAATGAAGGTGAGAAAATATTGTTGCTCGATGGAAGTGAAAAAGAGTTGAGTAGTCAAGATATTGTCATTGCAGACTCCAATGGAGCAGTTGCTTTGGCAGGTGTGATGGGCGGCAAGCAATCTGCGGTGTCGGAGAGCACATCGAATTTGTTTTTAGAAATTGCACACTTTCATCCTGGTTTGGTTAGGAAAACGGCGAAGCGACATGTGATAAACACGGATGCATCTTTCAGGTTTGAAAGAGGAATTGACAAGGCCAATATTGATCTTTATGGCAGGGCATTGGCTGATTTAATTGTGAACATTGCTGGGGGAAAAGTGACAGGATATAACGATGTATATGTGAAGCCTTATGAACAGAAAATCATTCATTTAGATGTAGAAAAACTGAATAAATTCAGTGGAATAACTGTCCCTCAAAATGAAATAGAGTCAATTTTAAAGGGACTTGGTTTTTCATTAAATTCGGTAGATGGAGGATATTCTGTTGAGGTTCCATCTTGGAGAAATGATGTCACTGAAGTGGTAGATTTATACGAGGAAGTGATGCGAATTTACGGTTTCGACAAGATTCCGATGAGCGGAAAAATGCAGGTTTCTTTGGGCACGTTTGAGGGAATGCGGAGGCGAAAATTGGAGAATAAGTTACGACAATATTTGGTGTCGCAAGGCATTTTCGAAGCCTCTACGAATAGTTTAACGTCGGGCACATGGTGGGATGAAAGCGAAGCTTTGGTTCATTTAAGCAATCCATTGAGCACCGATATGGGCGTAATGCGTAAAAGTTTGATACCTGGATTGTTGACATCTGTGGCATTTAACAAAAACCGACAGGCAGAAAAGGTGGCGTTGTTTGAAATTGGAAGTACTTATGAGGTTTCTGAAAAAGGTTTCAAAGAGACACCGGTTTTGAGTTTGGTATTTTGGGGAAAAAACACGGTGGAGAGTTGGGAATCGCCTCAGCGAAATGTTGATTATTACGATGTTAAACGCGTTTTGACTGGTTTGTTGCAAAGCATCGACAGTGGGTTGTTGCTGGAAGATATTCAAATAGACTTGGTGAAACCGGCTTGGCTGAAAAAGGCGGACTTGAGTGGAGTTTTATTTTCGGTGGAGATACCGATGAAGAAGCTGCTAAAGCCGGGTCGTAAATCGTTGAAATACATGGCACCTCCGAAGTTTCATACGATGCGCAGAGACTTGAGTTTGGTTGTTGATAAAGGTGTGACATTCAGCGAATTGCAAAGGATCATAAAGTCGCAAAAAATTCATTTTTTAACTGAAACGAAGGTATTTTCGGTGTATGAGGGCAAGCCATTGGAAGATGGCAAAAAAGCGGTTGCATTGTCGTTTCATTTGAACAAATCAGATGCTACTTTAACGGACAAGGAGGCTGATGCTGCGATGCAAAAATTGATGTCTGCCTTTGAGCAATCAGGTGCGGTAATCAGAAGGTAATTCTTTAATATGAGTGATATCATTACCATCGACATTGGGAACACGCGGGTAAAGGCTGTAGTTTTTAGTGTTGATGGCGAGGTGATTTCATGTCATGTCGATCCTAATTTGGAGGATTTATTGGAGAAATATAAGGAAAGCAGAATCATTTATTCTTCGGTTCGGAGGATGGATGGGGTTGATTTTTCTGAGGGACAATTTTCTTTGTTGAAGGAGCAGGGAGCGATTGAATTTGGTATAAGTCTTTGCGGTGTATTAGACATTGGTATTCAGGGTGTTGAGACATTGGGAAGGGACAGATTGGCGGGAATGATGGCAGCTAGGTATTTGAAGCCTGGGTTAAACTGTTTGGTGATTGATGCGGGTACATGTTTGACCTATGATTATTTGGGTTTTGATGGATTTTACGGTGGTGGTGGTATTTCGATGGGAATGGACATGCGTTACAGGTCGTTGAATGAGTTTACCCAAAAGTTGCCTCGTTTGTATGCCACGGATTTAGGGGCAGAGACGATGGTAGGCAGAGACATTGGAGACAGGACAAATGCGGCCATACATTCTGGAATTTTAGGTGGTCTTTTCGATGAACTGAACGCCAGAACAGACCGATTCAAGGCGGAATTTGCGAATTCTGCAATTATTTTAACGGGTGGCGATGCTGACTTTTTGGTGAAACACATTAAAAACGAGATATTTGTAGAGCCTCTTTTGGTACATTACGGATTATATTATGCACTTCACTCAGTATAAAAGGTTTCTCGGCGCTTGTTTTTTGGGAATCATTTCA